>Ga0066857_10000169_pt1 | contig 23884 bp, 23 predicted proteins | sample ETNtaG_2_FD_65602 | JGI IMG/M metagenome (GOLD analysis project Ga0066857, IMG submission 65602) | Marine microbial and viral communities from oxygen minimum zone, Eastern Pacific Ocean - ETNP201406SV203 | ecosystem: Environmental > Aquatic > Marine > Oceanic | place: Pacific Ocean: Eastern...
GCTGTAAACAAGGATGGTTGACAGGGGACTAAGCAACGACCACGTCCAGCCCAAAAGACTCCTCTTATATCTTGCTTTGAGTTCCCGTCTCGCGAAGTTCCTTACGAGAGGGGCGTATCTAGAAGCAGAGGCCATGGCGTTGGTGAGCGTCACAAGTTTCATGCCTTTTTGGGCCGCCACCAGGTTTCGTGGTCGCGGTACCAACGAATAGTTGCTTCGAGCCCCGAATGAAGGTCAATTCTTGGTTTCCAACCCAGATCGTGAACCAAGCTCGAGTCCACGGAGTACCGGAAGTCATGCCCCAGTCGATCGGCGACGCGCTCGATAGCAGAGTCGTCACGATCGCAGAGTTCGACGAGTATTTCCGTCAGCTCTAGATTCGATATCTCGTTTCCGGCGCCGATGTTGTAAATCTCTCCAGTCTTTCCCGCTCGGAGAACGGAATCGATAGCGGCACAGTTGTCGTCGACATGAATCCAATCTCGAACGTTGGCCCCATCGCCGTATAGAGGGACCGTCAATCCGTCCAGAAGGTTGGTAACAAAAAGGGGTATCAGCTTTTCGGGGAACTGGAACGGCCCATAGTTATTTGACGAGCGGGTGATGATGACCGGCAAGTCATAGGTGCTGTGATGAGCGAGGGCAATCAGGTCTGAACCAGCTTTTGATGCTGAATAAGGGCTGCTTGGTTCGAGGCGGTCTTTTTCTGAGAATGACCCTTGGGTGAGGGAGCCGTATGTTTCATCGGTGGAGATATGGACGAACCGAGATATTTCGAGTTCATTGGCGACGTCACACATGACGTTGGTGCCCAGACAGTTTGTCGTTATGAAGCGATCGGAACCCTTGAGGGAACGATCAACGTGGCTCTCTGCAGCGAAATGAACAACAGCATTGTGGTTGTCCATGGCGGAGGTTACGAGTTCGCGGTCGCAGATGTCACCTTCGATGAACTGCACACGTGGGCTTTCGGCGAAATCAGTCATCGTGTCTTTGCTACCTGCGTAGGTAAGCGAATCGATGATGGTGATCTCGTCGTCGCTGTTGGCTAGCAAAAACCTCACAAAGTTAGAGCCAATAAAGCCGGCGCCGCCGGTGACAAGAACTTTCATTGTGCGATCAGTTTCGTAGACCGTAGTGGGGTCGAACCTCGTCGTTGATCTCGTTTCGAAGAGGGTTCGATTGGTCACGAGAGGACAGGGTGGGGTCCTTTAATCCCCAGTCGGCTCCAATTTCAGGATCATCCCAAGCCACTCCTAGTTCGTCAGCTGGGTTGTAGTAGTTGTCGACTAGGTAGGTGATGGTCGCGTCGGTCAGGGTCGAAAATCCGTGTGCTACGCCGGGCGGTATGTAGATACCGCGATGTTGGGTTCCATCTAGGTCTGTGTGTTGGGTGGCGCCTTCGGTGGGCGATCCAGATCGCAGATCATGCAGAACAACGCGGACAGTTCCGAAGGGTACGTACCAGTAGTCAGCTTGGTGGAGGTGATAATGCAGACCTATGACACATCCGCTTTGTCGGTCTCCTCGGTTGGCCTGAATCATTTCTCGTGAGCCCTGCGGGATCCATTCGCGTCGGTACGTCTCGACGAAAAATCCTCGTTCGTCGCCATATACCTCAGGTGTTACGACGTAAACACCTGAAATGTTTTCGGATGCGAGCACCTCAGCCATGTAGATCTAGGGTATTGCTTAGTTCGGGTCGCCGGTCAGCGCGCCTCGAACCGCAGGTGTTCTACGTCGGCTGTGGATACGGTTCGCAGATCACCTAGGTCGGTTTTGACAACAAGTTCGCCGTTGCCGTTTAGATCAACTGCGTGTCCTTCGAGGGTCCGCTTTTCTCGAGAGTGATCAAGGTGGAGGCGTACGCGCCGTCCCAGAGTACTTGAGTGGTGTCGGACTTCTCGCAGGAGGTTTTCGCTGCCTGCTGGTTCTAGCAGGTTCGAATAATGGTTCTCAAAGTTTTGAAGGATGCCGTACGCCAACCGTGGTCGGTCAATGGACGAGTGAGACAGCAGGTCGAGGCTCGAAGCCACGAGTTCCAGTTCGGGTGGCACCTGTCCCCAACCTGTGTTCAGTCCCATGCCTACGACCAGGGCTGAAATCTGCGCGTCGTCGATGAGGGTTTCTGTCAAGATGCCTGCCACCTTGCGATATCCGGGGTCGCCCGGGGTGTCGGTCGAATCATTGACGACGAGGTCGTTGGGCCATTTGATGGTCAGTTTTACCTTCGTGGTGTCAGTCACTGCTTTCACTGTGGCGACGGCAAGGGCCGAGGTAACCAGCGACGCTTTCTGCACCGGAAGCGAATTTCGCGGTGGGCGAAGAAGAATGGACATCATTAGAGATGTTCCTGGTGGCGCTGTCCAAACGCGACCTCTTCGGCCTCGACCTTGTGTTTGAAGATCAGCGATGAGCACCTCCCCTTCATTTCCTCCATTTCGCGCAAGTTCGAGTAGGGCGGTGTTTGTGGAGGGAATCTCGGAGATCCAAGTAACGTTTTGGAAGCGAGTTCCCTTCACCGCGTCAAATTGGTGGCTTTCCACAGGCCTGAGCGTACTTACCCCAAAGTGGTGTTATTTCAGAAAGAAAATCGGTCAGATGGGAAGAAGCGTTGGATTGTGGCACGATTGCAGATCGTACGTCCGTGCTCGGAAGGCGAAATCCGTGTTCTCGAAGATTCTGATTGCTAATCGTGGAGAAATAGCTGTACGGGTTATTCGGACGTGCCGCGAGTTGGGTATCACCAGTGCGGCGGTGTATAGCGAACTGGATCGCAATGCGTTACATGTTCGGCTCGCGGACGAGGCATACGCGCTCGGCGGTGAGACTGCGGCCGATTCGTATTTGAATACTTCGGCCATTCTGAATGTGATCGAGCAGTGCGGGGCTGATGCAGTTCATCCTGGCTACGGGTTCTATAGCGAAAATGCCGACTTTGCTCGCGCCATTACCGAACTTGGTGTGACGTTCATCGGTCCGCCACCCGAGGCCATTGAGGTAATGGGAGACAAGATTTCGGCTCGACTTGCCGCTGAAAAAGTGGGTGTCAAGGGAGTGCCTGGAACCACAGAGATACTTGAGCATCCGGATGAGGTTCGCAGCTTCGGCGCAGAGAATGGTTATCCGGTTGCCATAAAGGCTGCTTACGGAGGTGGCGGTCGTGGAATGAAGGTGGTGTCATCTCCCGAAGATGCCGACGCTGCTTTGGAATCGGCTCAACGCGAAGCAGAAAGTTTTTTCGGCCGCAACGAGTGCTACATGGAACGTTATTTGACGTGGCCTCGGCACATAGAGATGCAGATCATTGCCGATCAACAGGGCAACGTAGTTTGGCTTGGGGAACGCGACTGTTCTGCGCAGCGACGGCACCAGAAACTTGTTGAAGAAAGCCCGGCACCTAATTTCCCTGAGGATGTCCGACAAGCGATGGGCGAAGCAGCAGTGGCGGTTGCGAAAGGCTGCGGTTACACCAACGCTGGCACTGTCGAATTTCTGTTTCAAGACGGCGAGTTTTACTACTTGGAGATGAACACCAGGTTGCAGGTGGAACACCCAGTGAGTGAGTTGGTGTCGGGAATCGATCTGGTGAGAGAACAGATACATGTTGCTGCGGGTCAGTCGCTGTCATTTACCCAAGGTGACGTTCACTGCAGCGGTCACGCGATCGAAGTGAGAATTAACGCTGAAGATCCGGCGGGTGGGCGTTTTCTTCCTTCGCCGGGAACAATTACGAGTTTGAAGCTTCCGCAGGGTTTCGGTGTTCGTTGGGACGGCGGGTATGAAGCTGGGGACGCTGTCTCGCAGTTCTACGACAACTTGGTGGGCAAGCTCATTGTCTGGGGATCAAATAGGCAGATCGCTATCGAGCGGATGCGTAGTGCTCTAGTCGAGTTAGAGGTAGGCGGAATTGCGACTACCGCCAGCGCCCATGAAGTCATTTTGGCCAGTCCCGATTTTCAATCCGGTGACCACAGCACCAAATGGGTTGAAGAATCGCTTGACCTAACGGAGGTCATAGGGAAATCCGAAGTGGTTGAAGGCGACGTCGATCAAGAGGATGCGCTGGTTCGCAAAGATGTCGTTCTTGAGGTGAACGGCAAGCGGTTTGAGGTCGCGGCCTGGGTCCCAGAGTCAGCTGCCGTTACGGTAAGTCAGAAACCCTCGAAAGCTCGTCGTTCGGCTTCCAACACGGGTGGAACTGGGGCAGGTTCGGGTCAGGTCACTGTTCCTATGCAAGGAACGATTGTCAAGGTCCTCGTCGAAGTCGGACAAGAGGTGAGCGAAGGTGAACCTGTCGTGGTGTTAGAAGCCATGAAAATGGAGAACAACATTAATGCTGATAAGTCGGGGACGGTGAAGGAAGTGAAGGTCGGTACAGGCGACACAGTTGGTGCAGGCGACGTTGTTGTCGTCATCGATTGATGGTGCCGATGCACTCGTGGGCTATAGCTGCGCCAGACTGGTAAACGTGATTAGCGACGGTATGCCGGGGTTGTGTTGATGAGGGGCATGATGCTTGCCGGTGGCGCGGGCACCCGTTTGTTCCCTTTGAGTCGGGTTTCAAGCAAACAGCTGCAGCCTGTTTATGACAAACCAATGATTTATTACCCGTTGGCGACGCTGATGAGTGCGGGCATCAGGGAGATTCACCTCATCACTACTCCCAATGATCTACCCGCGTTTCGCGAGGCATTGGGTGACGGTCGCCAGTGGGGAGTCGAGCTTTCCTACGGGGTGCAACCAGCGCCCGGCGGGATTGCACAGGCCGTGGTGATTGGCGAGAGCTTCATTGGTGATGAGCCGTTCACCTTGGTCCTGGGTGACAATATTTTTCATGGGCCTATTGGATTGGACGACGAAGTGGCGACTTTCGACCGAGGGGCTGTTATCTGGGGATACCCCGTAGATGATCCGCAGCGCTACGGAGTAATTGAAATCGACCAGGCTGGCGCCGTGCTTTCCATTGAGGAAAAGCCTGACCATCCTCGAAGCGATCTTGCTGTCCCTGGTCTCTACGTTTATGACGGCACCGCTGTGTCTAGAGCTAAAGATCTCCAGCCGAGTGCGCGAGGTGAGTTGGAGATCACTGACCTCAACCTGAGTTTTCTGAATGATGGCGAACTGCGCGCAGTGAAGTTGGGAAGGGACATCACCTGGCTCGATTCAGGCACTCATGAGAGTCTGCTAGATAGCTCCAATTTCATCGCCGCAATTGAGAAGCGGCAGGGGTCAAAGGTCGCGTGCCTCGAAGAGGTCGCGTTCCGCATGGGTTTCGTTTCGGTCCGTGAGATAGCTCAAACGATCGAAACGATGCCCGGTTCGCCGTATCGCGCCTATTGCGAAAGATCGATATTGGGGTGACGGAAAGACGCGTCAGTAGGGCCACTCGTTGGACGCTGGGGATTGTCGCTCTCACCGTGATAATTAGCTTGGGGTTGCCGTTAACTGGCGCGCGTACATTTCTGCGTTCGGACACGGTGTTGCGGTGGGCACCGTGGAACGAAAGTCAGCCGATAGATCTTGAGCTCACGTCCATTCCGGTAGCAGACCCTGTGGATTCTGGGTTCCCGGCGCAAGAATTGTTTCACCGCAGGCTTTTAGATGGTGACATCGCCATGTGGAATCCGTTTCCGGCGGGCGGCACTCCACTCGCATCAGTTCCCCACCAAGGCCTTTTCGACCCTCTGAATCTCCCGTTTCTTCTGTTGCCAGATCGTGTGGCTCCCGCGTGGATAAAACTTGCGGAATTGTCGGTTGCGATAGCCGGAATGTTCCTGCTGTTGCGCGGACTTGGGGTGTCTCAGGCCGCGTCGCTGGTCTCCGGTTTCGTTTATTCATTCAGTGGATTTCAGACCGTGTGGACTAATTGGCCTCAGAGTCATGTGGGGGCATATTTGCCGTGGCTCCTTTGGGCAGCGGAACGATTGCTGCGTCGACGTGATCTTTCGTCATGCGTAGCGATATCTCTAGTGACAGCCTCAATGTTGCTGGCCGGTTTTCCAGCACTTACTGCTTGGGGAGTCGCTCTGATGCTGGTCTGGCTTCTCTTACGCTGTTTGACCCAATCTCGATCTGATCGACGGACAGTTCGTCTAATAGGCGCTGCTGGAGGGTCGGTGGCTTTAGGAGCTGGCTTGGCCGCATGGCAACTTCTGCCGTTTCTTCATCAGGTAGGCGGAACCGATTTAAGTCATCGTGTGCAGACTTCTGTCGATCACTTGTCGCCGTCGTTAATGGCGACCGCAGCGATACCGACGGCCTTTGGTTCTCACGCTCAAGGGTTTTTCTACGGCGATCGTAACTACATCGAAAGTTCTGTTTTTCTTGGAGCCGGGGCTTTGGTGTTGGTGGTGGCAGCGATTTGTCGGCGACCTTCGCCGTCGGTTTGCCGTTCAACCACCGCTATCACCGGCGGGTTGCTTGCGGTGACGACATTGCTGATCTTTGCTGGAGGACCTCTCTTAGCTTTGGCACAGAATTTGCCGGTGTTCGAGAGCAATTTCATTGGCCGGATGCGTTCGATTTGGTTGCTGCTCTTGGCGATCTTGGTCGGGGTGGGGCTGGAGGCAGTCACCTCATCCGACCGGCTTGACGATAGCCAAGTGAGGGGTCGGCTGAGTCAGCTACGTTTCCCGGCATTAGTCACCGCTTCTGCGATCGCTGTTTTCGGTGTTTGGCACGTGTTGCGACGCGCCTCTGAGGAAGGTCACCTGTCGGCGGTTGTCCGCCCGGTGCTTATCGCTCTCGCTGCGGCGGCCGTTGTAATTGGATGCATCGCGGCGAGGGGTCACACCCGAGTAAAGGGCTCTTTGCCCGTGGTGGTAGCTGCAGTGGCGGCCGTTGAAATACTTCTCTTCGTTTCTCCGTTCTGGCCCTCGGAAGTTCCTGAACGTCATTATCCGCCGACGCCCGCTCATGATTTTCTCGCGACTGAAGCCGTCGGGGACCGAGTCGCTACTCACGATTTGGCGTTGTATGCGGGGACCACCACCCATTACGGGATCCGAACGGTCACCGGTCACGTTTTTCATCAGCCCACATGGCGAGATTTGCTAATTGCGGTCGACCCGGAAGCGCTCGATCGCTCTTACACGTTCTCGTTTCTGGAATTTCTTGATGTCGATCGCTTGAAGTCCGCCATTCTGGATCGAATGGCTGTTCGTTGGTTGGTGACGCAAGTCGATTTTCCTTTGCCGGGGAGTTCCTTCGAGCTTTCTCAAGGAACCACTGCAACACGGATCGATTCCGGAAGTCCTTTAACGATTGCTGTGAAATCACAACCTGTTCGAGGCATTGAATTCGAGGTAACCGAAGATGTTGTCACCACTGATCTCGCAGCGAGACTAAGAGTAGAAATCGTCGGGCCTGATGGAATGGTTCGAGTGGGCCGTCGTCATGTGCGTGGCTTTCTTCCGGCTGGACGACACTGGGTTCCCGTCGCCGCAGAAGATTTACCTGTTGGCGGAGAGGCATTGGTGCGATTACGGCTCGATGGTGATGACGGAATCATGTCGGTGCGCACAGATGACTTTGGAGCGCCTGTGTTGCATGGCATGGCCCCTGTATCTGATGGTTTGCGTTTGGCTTACGCCGACGATGTGGCAATTTGGGAGAATCTTGACGCGGTGCAGCGAGTCCGGTTCGCGTCAGACGCGATAGTTGTACCTGATCAGGGTGAGCGCATCACCGCCTTACAGACACCACTTCCATCTGAGGTGGTGGTGCTTTCAGAGCAGTCCAACCATTTAACTGATCCCGAGGGTGCGACCGCTGTTATTCACCAAGTGGACGATCAGATTGACAGTATCGAGATTTCGTTGACCAGCACGGGTCCTGGGTGGCTTGTTATTGCTGACGCTATGCAAACTGGTTGGTCAGTGACGGTGAACGGTGTGTCGGGCGCTCTGGTCCATGCTGATCATGCTTTGGTAGGAGTGGCGGTTCCGAAGGGATTGAGTGTTGTCACCCTGGTGTATGAGCCCCCGGGTTTGGGGTCTGGGGTCGCGGTGTCGGTGACGTCGCTATTAATGCTGCTGCTGCTTGCGTGGGCGGCCAGCCGGAACCGTGTTCCCGGTCAGCTCTCGTGAGGAGGTTCGACCCGGGAGTTCGTTTGGGGCGCAATTGTGAGTTCGATATTACGGACGCGTCGGAGAACTCTTTCACCTATGACGCGGTTAGATCTCAACAGATCTGCGAGAACACCTAACATCAACATCTGCACCGCCATTAATAAACAGACGGCTCCAATAATGAGCGACTGCACGTGGCCCTCTCCCCCGCTAGTGAGGTAGAACCATCCGAAGCGCCCAAAGAGGATCAGGCCGACGACCCCAAATATGGCTGCTGGAATATTGAAGACTCGGAGAGGTTGGTGCATGGCGTATACCCGCGAGATTGTTCCTGCGGACCTTCGGACGTATTGACGCTTCGAGCGAAAGAGTCGTGAAGGTCGAGTTGTTGGATTGACGTTAATGGGTATGTCGGCTATTGCCAGGTCAGAGCGTCCAGCTTGGATGAGGGTTTCGAGGGTGTAGGTAAATTGCGAAACTACATTTGCTTGGAGTGCTGCCTCGCGGCTGTACGCCCGAAATCCTGAAGTGACATCAGAGACTTCGGTGGCTGAGGCCTGCCGAACCACCCAGGATCCGATTCGCTGCAACCACTTTTTTAGTGCCGAGAATTCGCTGTGGTTAGCGATGTCTCGCGTACCGATGACGAGGTCTGCGTTTCCCTGGAGAATGGGTTCGACTAAGCGCGGAATGTCGGCCGCCGAGTATTGGTTGTCTGCATCCGTGTTGACGATGACGTCAGCACCGAGTTGCAGAGACGCATCAAGGCCCGCTTGGAACGCCACCGCGAGGCCCTTGTTTTGGGTGAGTTTGACGACAACGTCTGCGCCGTGCGTTTTCGCGATTTCTGAGGTCGCGTCGGTGGAACCGTCATCAATGACTAGCCACAGCACTTCGTTGAAGCCGTCAACATTCCGCGGTAAATCGGCCAGGGTTGCCGGCAACGCTGTGGCTTCGTTGAAGCAGGGGATCTGGATGACCAGTCGCACTTCCCCATTGTGGTGGACGAATGGACTAGACACGAGGGCGGGTGATTAATCGTCACCAAAAAATTTGACATTGGATGTGGGACAGAACTTATGAGCAACGAAGCTACCTACGAACTTGACGGCCATATCGCGACGATTACCTATAACCGGCCGGAGTCTCTTAACGCCATCAATGGGGCGATGCGGGAGTGCCTAAACGCGGCATGGTTGGAGTTCTATAACGATCCCGATGCGTGGGTGGCGATTTTGACCGGTGCTGGACGAGCATTTTGTGCTGGAGCTGATTTGCGTCCGGGCCAGGGAAATTCGGCTGGTACTTGGTCGGGAAGCTATTTTGAAATTCCTACAATTAACAGCTTTGAAAGCGGTTTGGAGCTTTGGAAACCGACGATTGCCGCTGTCAACGGTGCGTGTATCGGGTATGGCTTGACTGGAGCTATTGCCACCGATTTTCTCTTGGCTTCAGACCGTGCGGTGTTCGGTATGCCAGAGGTCAAGGTGGGAGTGCCAACCATTGTTGGATCTATGAGGATTCCGTCCAAGGTGGCATGGGCAGATGCGATGGAGATCTTACTCACCGGCGACAACATCGATGCTCACCGAGCAGCCGATATCGGTTTAGCCTGGCGCGTGGTTCCACATGATGACCTCCTCGATGAGGCTCGCTCCCTGGCTGAGCGTCTGTGTCAGGGCGCCCCGCTCGCAGTGCGAGCTGTCAAAGAAGTCGCTACCCGTTCACAGCGAATGGCTTGGAACGAGGCGGTTCGAATGGGTGAAAGCATTCGAAGGATTGTTGGCACCAGCGATGATGCGCAGGAGGGGGTTGAGGCCTTCCGCGAGAAGCGACCTCCTGAGTGGAAGGGTCGCTAAAGGTTTCGGTGGTGGGCGCCTGTCAAGTACTGCTTTTGGACATGCGAGCAGCCATTTAGGTTTCGAGCACCAGTCGGGCTATTAAGTCGGTCCCAAATGCGGTCAAAATGGCGAGATACAGAAGGCCTGTGGCGGCCATGACTGCTGCGTACTGGCGTTCACGCAGTGCTGCTCGGGTAACCAAGATTAAGGCGATGGTCATTAGAGCGCATGCAACCCAGAACCACCCGAGCATCCCTCCGTAACCGTCATCTATCGCGCCTGAGAGGACCGACCACATGCCCGTGGGGAAAAGTAGGAGGCTTACCTCGAGTGGCCAGATTTTTCCGAGCCAGGAGACTTGCTCGAGCAGTGGTTCTCTTCTTAGTCCAGGCTGCACCAAATACCAATGACCTAAGAGCATTGCGTCGGTGACTGCCCCCAGAAATGCCGCGCCAACAAGAATTCGTGCTGTCTGTAGGAGTTCGTTGCCGCCGCCACTCAGACCAGCCGCTATTAATCCAATCAGCCCGATGATGGGAGCACCCAGGTCCCAGCGTGGATCAAATTCTGTGCCGGAGTCATCATCATGGTGGAGGTTGGGTCCGGTTTCTGTCCGATCAACGTCGGCCTGAGTTAATTCGTGCTGGAGGGTTTTTTCGGCCGAAACTCCAACTCGTCGTCGAACAACTGACAGCGACAGTGTGAAAGCGGCGACCGCTGCAACTCCGATTGAGGCTGCGTCGCGAATCGGATCCGATGCCCAGCCGTAACCAGCCATCGCGGCGAGAGCAGCGATCGCTGAATAGCTTGCCCTTAGCAACCACCCGTATCCAGAGCCAACCTCGCGTCGGCGGGTGGTGACCCAGCAGAACAGGAGTCCGCCGGTCGCCCATTGCAGCAATACTGTTGCCGCGTCAAGCTGCGGACCTGCTGCCATTCTTCGAAGTGTATCTAGGTGGTGATCAAAGTTAGGGAGTGGGCAACAGTCCGCGAACGGCCGCGGCCGCTTTGTGGCTTGAGCGGGTAAGGGGACCAGCTTCGACGTGTTGTATACCCATTTCGTGGCCTTTTTCGGCCCACATTTGAAAGGTCGTCGGTTCTACCCATCGGTGGACGGGTAGGTGTCCACTGGTCGGCCTGAGATATTGACCAATAGTGACAACGTCCGTCCCTACCGATGCTAGATCTGCGAGAGCGCTCGTCAGTTCGTCATCGGTTTCGCCGAGGCCAACGATTAGGCCGGATTTGGTGATTGATCCGAGGGCTTTGGCTCGCGCGAGGACTGTCAAGCTTCGGGCGTACCCTGCGTTGGGTCGGACGGCGCGTTGCAGTCGGGCGACAGTTTCGAGGTTGTGGTTGAGTACATCTGGCTTTTCGTTGATGAGGGCCTGAAGGGGTTCAGCTTGCCCCCCAAAATCGGGTATCAGGGTTTCGACGGTTATGTCGGAACTGCAGGACTTGATGGCGTTGACGGTGTCGATAAATCCGATTGCGCCCCCGTCGTCAAGGTCGTCGCGAGCAACTGCGGTAAGCACCACGTGGGACAGACCCATTGTGGTGACCGCTTCCGCGACTCGGTGAGGTTCTTGTTGGTCACGTGGTTTGGGTCGTCGGGTGTCGACTAGGCAGAAGCCGCAGGCGCGGGTGCATCTTGTGCCGTTGATCAAGAAGGTGGCGGTGCCTTCGCCCCAGCATTCGTAAATATTAGGGCATCCTGCTTCTTCGCAAACTGTCGCCAAGTTCATTGGACGTAGCGTTGAACGTACGTGGCGGTACCCGTCGTTCATGTCGAGTCGTGCCTTCATCCAGGGTGGTTTTCTCTGAGTGATCGATAGCCCTTCGGTGACGCCCGCATCATCGAGGCGTCGTTGCCGACGTTTGGTGGTTTCGCGACTTTTTTCTTTGACCGCTAAGTCTTCGATTTCGAGGTGTTGTCGGCGATCTTCACTGGAGAGCGTCATCAGATTTGTTTTTGCATTTCGAAAGACGACGTGTGCCTGGTCGTGTCCATCGGCGCCCCAGGCGTCGATTGCTCTTTTCGCGACTGCTTTGACCATGGTCTCCATGGACACCTTTATTCCTTGAGCTTGCAGACTGGTGACCCCTAAATCGCCTATTCCACAGGGAATGATTCGGTCGAACCATGAAAGGTCAGTGCTGACGTTTAAGGCGAAACCGTGCATGGTGCGTCCTCTACGTAGTCGGACACCGATAGCTGCGATCTTTCGGGGAGATGTGCTATTGGGATTGACCCACACCCCTGGATAGCGATCTATGCGACCACAGTTGGGCAGACCTACGTCTGTAAGTGCCGCAATCAGTATCTCTTCGATCTTGGCGACGTAGGTTCTCGTTTCCGCTATTCCTCCTCCTCGTCTTCCCGGCAAGGAAAGGATGGGATAGCCGGTGAGTTGCCCCGGTCCGTGGTAGGTGATGTCGCCACCACGGTCTGTTGGCTCGTATGTGGCTCCAATGGAGGTTGGTTCGATCAAAAGGTTTGACAAGTCGGCGTTGGGCCCGCCAGTGAAAACGTTTTGGTGTTCTACGAGTAGAAGGTGGTCGTCAGGACTGCTGTTGAAGAGTTGGCGTTGAAGGTCGACTGACTCTTGATATGCGACTCGTCCGAGCCAGCGGACTCGCAGCATCTACAGCTCTACTTCCCAGTCTCGATTTTCGATGGCACCTTTGATGGTTGCGAGGAAGCCAGCAGCGTAACTTCCATCGAAGGCCCGGTGGTCCCAAGCCATCGCTAAGTGACCTACGGAGTGGATGCCGACGCTTTCGTTGCCAAATCGATCGGTTATCACGACGGGGCGTCGTGTTACGCCGTCGGTAGAAAGAACCGCGACTTGAGGCTGGTTGATGATCGCCGCGGTCGTGTAGGTACCGAAAGCTCCGTTATTGGAGATAGTGAACGTACCGCCTCTGATGTCGTCGAAGTTGAGGCGCCGGTTTCGTGCGCCCAATGCCAGGTTGTTGACTGCGAGGCCAAGTGCTTCGAGTCTGAGACCGTCCGCGTGTCGAACGACGGGAACAATCAATCCGTCGTGATCGAGGTCTACTGCGATCCCTATGTTGATGTCATGGTGAACTCTTAGCCCTTCGTCCTCTACTGAGGCGTTGAGGTAGGGCCATTCTTCAAGGGCTCCGACCACTGCCCGAATGATGAAGGGTAAATAGGTAAGGCTGAAGCCGTGTTCAGCACGCCAGGTTTCCCGATGCGCTGATCTCACCTTCTCGACGTTCTCGTAATCGATTTCCATGACTGTCATCGCGTGGGGAGAGGAATGAACCGAGCGGGCCATATGGTCAGCGGTGGCCCGTCGGATGCTGTTGAAAGCTACGTAGTGTGATTCGCCGGCGACTCGCTGGTCGGTCTCAGTGTGTGTAGCGGGGTCGGGGGGCGTCGATTCGTCGCGGTGACGTTCGTCAATGACGTTGAGTACATCGTTTCTAGTGATGCGGCCTCCCCGACCTGTTCCTTGGAGTTCTGTTGCGTCAATGCCATGTTCTTTCATCAGGCGGCGAACTACTGGCGACAGGAGGTGGCGGTCGCCGGTCTTATCCTGAGTATCGCTACGTTTTGAGGCTTGGTGTGTTCCCGTCGAGTTTGGGTCCGATTGGGGCTCGGTCGGGCTGTCTTTCGCTGAGCTGGCGGGATCGTTTACGGCTCGTGCTGTGGCTTCTGAGTTGGCGGGTCGGGGGGCGGTAGCTGCTAGTTCACCTTCAACGACTGCTAGGACGGTCCCTACTGGGACCGTCTCCCCTTCCCCTATTTTGAGTTCGATGATGGTTCCAGTGACTGGTGACGGAACCTCAGCATCGACTTTTTCTGTTGAAACTTCATAAAGCAATTCGTCGACGGTGACCGTGTCGCCAACTTGTTTAAACCAGCGGGTGATTGTGCCTTCTTCTACTGCTTCACCCAGTTGAGGGAGCTCGATGTCGACAAGAGTCATGGCTCTAGCTGTGGAGCGCTCGCCCGGCGAGGTCTAAGACGGCCTCACCGAATAGTTCTGACAGGGTGGGGTGAGGTTGAATAAATTCGGCGATCTCGTCGATTGTTGCTTCCCAATTGACCGCTAGGTAGCCCTGGCTGAGTTGCTCCGTCGCCCACGGACCAACAAGGTGAACTCCGAGCAGCTGTCCCGAGCTGCCGTCAGGGCGCCGTTCGGCGACGACTTTGACAAGGCCTTCGGTTTCGTTGACGATCATGGCCCGAGCGTTTCCAGCGAAGCGATGCTGCGCCACAACCACATCATGGCCTGCGTCTAACGCTTGTTCTTCGGTCATGCCGGCGAAAGCAACTTCGGGATGGCAATAAATGGCCCAAGGCACTTTGGCATAGTCAATCGGAGTTGGGTTTTCCCCGAGCATGTCGCGAACGGCGAGCATCGCTTCGGCGAAGCCGATGTGCGCAAGTTGGGGCGTAGCTATCAAGTCACCAACCGCGTACACCCGCTCTTCGGCAGTGCGACACAGGTCATCCACTTCAACAAAGCCACGTTCGTCAACTCCTATCGAGGTTCCTTCGAGCCCGAGGTGGTCTGGGAAAGGCCTCCTGCCGACACACACGATCACCATTTCCACATCTATGTTTGTCGCGTTGTCAAGATGAACGATGGTTCCTTTGGCATGGGGAGAGTGGCTCTTGACCATGACGTCGGTCATCGTGGTGATCCCTCTCTTTTTGAATGACCGTTGCAAGGCGGCGGCTACATCGCTGTCAGCGCCGGGGATGAGTTGACTCATTGATTCCAGGATGGTTATTTCAGTTCCAAAGTCGGAGAGCATTGAGGCGAACTCGCAACCAATGGCTCCACCACCGATAATGGCCGCACTGGTCGGTAGCGCTTCGAGTTCGAGGACTTCGGTCGAAGTCAGGATGATCTCGCCATCAATTTCAAAACCCGGAATGGTGCGTGGGACAGACCCTGCTGCTAGGAGAACTGAGTCTCCGGTGAGTGTTTGTTCGCTTCCGTCACTGTGTTGCACCCGTACTGTTCTGCTGGGTTCCAGCCGACCTGTCCCGGAGAAAACAGTCACTTCTTTGTTTTCTAGGAGTTTGTTCACTCCGCCGAACAGACGCGCGATAACGGCGTCTTTTCGCGATTGTGAGGCTGCGAAGTCGAGGGTCGGTGGCGATGTGAGGACACCAAATTCCCCTGCGTGGCTAACGGTGCGGTGCACGTTCGCTGTTTCGAGGAGTTCCTTGGCCGGGATGCACCCGCGATGCAAACAGGTCCCTCCTAGGACGTCTCGCTCAACCAGGCCGACGCTGAGGCCTGATGATGACGCGGATAATGCAGCTGCATATCCTGCTGGTCCTCCACCTACAACTACGAGATCGAAATGGTTTGAAGTCATTCTGAGGTCAATCGTATCCGCGCTAGATGGTGAACTCCCCTCAGTTTGGGTGTTGAGTGCGGTGGCGCCCTACACCGCTATGAGGACCTGTGCGGCGAACGCAATGAGGATCACTAGTCCTGTCACGAGGGAGGCAATGATCAAAGCTCGAGTGTTCACGTCTGCTGAATCTACTGTTCTCAACGCCTCAGACACGTAGCCTTTGGATGGTGAGAGCACTCCTTTACAACACATGGCTGTGCCTGTTGATCATGAGCCTAGGCGCCTGTTCTGGCGATAACGCGTCTGCAGTGCTCGGCGGAGCAACTGTGTCGGTTACGACTCGTGATGTAGTTGTGTCAACGGTTAAGCAGCAAGATCCGCTTCCTGACGAGGAGTCCGCATCGCTTGGAATAGTAGGGATGGGCGTGCCTGTCGCGTTGACCGTCCTTGAGCGCCCGACTCTGAATGGAGCGACGTTCGACCCTGCGTCGTTGGCGGGAAGAGACGTTCTCTTGTGGTTCTGGGCACCATGGTGAGGAACTTGCAATAGGGAGGCAGCGGCGGTCGCCGCCTTAGCAAAGAAAGGCGGCATCGCCATTGTCGGTATCCCCGGTCGCGATGTGCCTCGGGCATATGAGTTATTCATTGAACGGCACTCGCTGGGTGCCATTCCCCAAATTGAAGATACCGACCAGAGTCTTTGGGATTACTACGGCGTTTCTTCTCAGCCTGCATGGATTTTTTTTGATCGTGACGGCGGTGTCAACCGTGGACGAGGCCCGATACCTGAAGGTTTGCTCAAATCCGGGACGTAACAATGGGTGATCCGCTGCACGCTAGGTTCTGAAGATGACTCGCCGTTCTATCAGTCGTGAACGTCTCATTTCGTGTGAGGCGCCGATGATTTTCGAGGTCCTGGTGGATCCTTCCAAGCACGCCGCGATTGACGGGTCAGGCACTGTGCGAGGCCATGTGGGAGAGCAAAGCCGACTGGTGCTCGGTAGCACGTTCATAATGAAGATGCGATTTGGGATCCCATATCGGATTAAGAGTCGAGTGTACGAATTTGAGGAAGGTCGCTTGATCGCGTGGGGGCACCTTGGCGGTCATAGATGGAGGTACCAGTTGGAACCGGCGGGCGAACGGACGCGTGTGACGGAAACGTTCGACTGGTCAACGTCTCGCCTACCACTGGCAATACAAATATTGGGCTATCCGCGGCGACATGGAGCGAATATGGACCAAACATTGCAGCGGCTTGCGGAACTAGTTGAGTTAAAAAAGTAGTGAAATTCGTGATTGCCGTGCTGGTAGTCGCTGGTTGTGCAACCACTAGTCCTGTTTCATTTGACGATCACTCGACTCGCGATTTGTCGGGTCGTATAACTGCGGGTGGAGAAGTTGGTGTCCTTCGTCTAATCCCGGGCGATTGCTTCATCTTGGCTGGCAACGAAATCGAGGCCGTGAATGCTGTGCCCTGTGAGGAGGACCACAATGCCGAAGTTTTTGCGATCTTGGATTTGGTAGACACAGAATGGCCGGGCACCCAAGTAGTTGCCCAGGTAGCTGAGAACGGTTGCGTTGACCGGTTTCGCGCCGCCACCGGCCATGTGTTTGATCCCGTGCATGTGGCGATAACCGGGTATGCCCCCAGTGAACAATCGTGGGACGACGACCGCAAAGTGCTTTGTGTGGTTACAACTCACGATTTGGGTTCGGTTCGCGGGCGAGTTACGAAGTGAGTCTTGACTTACCTATTGAGGGTCCATTATCCAGACATCCTCTTCGAGGAGTTTTTCGAGTTTGCGTTGTAGGTCGCCGAGTGTGCGATCGTCGCCGTTTCGAACAAGTACAGCTTCGTCGGCGTGTTTCAGTATCTCGTCGTCGCGGCGACCCATCGTCTTTGCGAATTCCGCGGTGGTTCTGGGCTCCGAAGAATTGACGGTAATAACCGACCGCGCGCCTGCAAGAAGTTCGCTATGGCGTTTTTGAGTCGCGTCGGGCCATCGTCGATCCATGCCTTCAAACGCGATCACTGCTACATAGGGAACCGCCGCCGCGGCCGCGGCTTCCGCAGCAAGCATCTCAACTCCAAGACCGAGACCTGTCATCGCTTGAAGGTCGGGGTACATTTCTAATTTCGCCCGCAGAAGATCGATAAGACGCCGCCGTACGGACATCGTGGTCGAATTTTCTCCGTACCCGCCCAGTTCCGGTGGTCGATGGCCGAAGATTGCGACTGTGTAAACGCCGTCGTTTGGTCCATTCTCGTTAGCTGAGGTGGAGAGGGGGTTATCTCTGTCAAGTCCTCTGACAATCGCGTCAGTGAAAATGCCCCCTGACTGATTTTCTTGTTGGGCTGCTGCTGTGGTGGCGAGTTGGTCTGCGGCGTCATTTAGGCGGTGACCCGAGTGTCCCTTCACCCATACGAATTCAATATCGCCTCGCGCATTTACAAGCTCGATAAACGGTTCCCATAGATCGCGATTTTTGACGGGTTCTTTTTTCGAGTTCTTCCAGTCCCTTTGAAGCCATCCCTTCCACCATTCTTGGACGAAGCAATTGACCACGTATGTGGAGTCGCTGTGCACACGCAGGGGACCTTCCAGGGCTTGCACGGCCGCGCTTGCCGCGGTGAGTTCCATCCGTTGGTTAGTGGTGTGTGATTCGAATCCCGATGACCATGGTCCCTGGTCCACGACAAAGGCCCAACCGCCGGGGCCTGGATTACCCAGGCACGCGCCATCAGTGAATACGTCCGTCACCATTGCAGTACTTCCTAGCTCACCGGCGTGCCGAAAACATGCACTTCGTACAAAGGATGCCCTCTAAGTGCGAGGATAGATGCATGTTGTTTGATGGTTTCCACGAGCAGACGCCCGACGTCGACCCCGAAGAGACTGATGAGTGGGTGCAATCGTTCGCGGCGGTCGTTGACGAACGGGGGAAGAATCGGGCTCGATTTCTTATTAGACGTTTGATGACTGCGGCGCGGCAGTTGCAAGTCGATTTTCCGGCGACGGTGTCGTCGCCTTATATCAACACGATCGCTCCAGAGGACGAGCCTTGGTTTCCTGGCGACGAAAACATTGAGCGGCGTCTTCGGGCATTCATTCGGTGGAACGCCGTAGCAATGGTGACTCACGCCAACACTTGGGCCGATGGGATCGGCGGTCATCTAAGTACCTTCGCAAGCTCGGCGGCTTTGTACGACGTGGGTTTCAATCATTTTTGGAGAGGTAAAGAGGGTGGGAGGCCTGGAGACCACATCTACATTCAAGGACATGCCGCACCGGGTATTTATGCGCGGGCGTATCTTGACGGCCGGTTAGACGACGACGATCTTGACCACTTTCGACGCGAAATTGGCAGGTCGGGGCTGTCGTCGTATCCCCATCCCAGGCTTATGCCAACGTTCTGGGAGTATCCCACGGTATCGATGGGCCTGGGTCCCCTGTCCGCGATCTATCAGGCACGTTTCAACCGTTACCTTCATCATCGACGTATCGACGATACATCTGAGTCCAAAGTTTGGGCGTTCGTCGGTGACGGTGAAACTGACGAACCGGAGTCGCTGGGAGCCCTACATCTTGCGGGTCGTGAACGTCTTGACAACTTGATTTTTGTCGTCAATTGCAATCTTCAACGTCTAGATGGGCCGGTTCGAGGGAACGGCAAAATTATTCAAGAGTTGGAAGCGAATTTTCGGGGTTCGGGTTGGAACGTCATCAAGGTGATCTGGGGAGGTCGTTGGGATGAGCTTCTCTCCCGGGACATTGAGGGAGTGTTGGCGAACAAGATGCTCGAAACCGTTGACGGTGAATACCAGCGCTATTCCGTTGAGAGCGGTGCATACATCCGGGAACATTTTTTTGGTCCCGATCCCCGGTTGCGGCAAATGGTTGAGGATCTCTCCGATGAAGATCTTGAGCAGCTACCTCGAGGTGGTCACGACTATAAGAAGCTTTATGCGGCGTATCGGGCCGCGGTTGAGCACGAAGGTAGTCCTACAGTCATTCTCACCAAGACAGTTAAGGGCTGGACCCTTGGTCCAGATCTTGAAGCCAGGAATGCCACCCATCAAATTAAGAAGTTGTCACGGGAGCAGTTGTCAATAATTCGAACCAGGTTGCATATCGAATCAGAAATTCCTGAAGATTTTGATGCGGATCATCCGCCTTATTACAGACCTGCCGAAGGATCAGACGAACTGGAGTACTTGCTTGCGCGACGCCGGGAACTAGGCGGGCCACTACCTGCTCGCGACGGTTCATGGCGAAGGAAGTCGCTCCCCCAGCCAAGCCGCAAACCGTTCGAGGAAATGAGTGCTGGTTCGGGTGGCCAGGCTGTTTCCACCACGATGGCCTTTACTCGATTGCTTCGGGCCTTGACCCGAGAAGAGGGCTTCGGTGAGCGGGTGGTGCCAATCATTCCTGATGAAGGCCGGACCTTCGGGATGGATGCGCTTTTCCGAGAAATCGGTATTTATGCAAGCCAAGGCCAGTTGTATGAGCCCGTCGACCATGACCTTCTTCTGTCCTACAGCGAACGGCAAGATGGACAGTTGCTTCAGGAGGGAATCACCGAGGCTGGTGCTTTGGCAAGTTTCACCGCGGCGGCGACGTCGTATGCGACACGCGGTGTGCCAATGGTGCCCTTCTACACGTTCTATTCGATGTTTGGGTTTCAACGGGTAGGAGACGCAATTTGGGCGTTAGCTGACATGAGGGGTCGAGGGTTTCTCGTCGGAGCGACTTCAGGTCGTACAGCCTTGATGGGGGAAGGTCTCCAACACCAAGACGGCCACTCACTGTTGCTCGCGTCTGCGGTACCGCCGTGTCAGGCCTACGATCCAGCGTTCGCGTTCGAATTAGGCGTGATTGTTGAAGATGGTTTGAAACGAATGTTCGTCGATAACGAGGACATTTTCTATTACCTCGCCGTGTACAACGAAAACTATGAGCAACCCCAAGCGCCACCGAATCTTGATCAGCACGCTCTGCTGGCTGGTCTATACAGATTCGCTGATGCTCCGTTAGGTCATTCTCGTGGCGCGACGATCATTTTTTCAGGTCCGGCACAAGCCGCAGCAAGATCAGCCGCTGAGTTATTGGCCGAAAATCATGATGTGGCTGCGGATTTATGGAGCGCCACTTCTTTCAAAGCTCTCAGAGACGAAGCCCTATCAGCTGAACGTCACAATTTGTTACACCCAGAGGATCCTGTTCGTGTCCCGTTTGTGACAAGACAACTCGCGGAGGGAACGGGGCCGGTGGTGGCCGTTACTGATTTCATGAGATCAGTTCCTGATCAAATTTCTCGATGGGTTGAGCGTGACTACGCGTCGTTAGGTACCGACGGATTCGGTCGAAGCGACACGAGGTCGCGTCTAAGGGAACATTTCGAGGTCACGGCGGAGCATGTCGTCATTTGTGTCCTAACGCGTCTAGCTGCTTTAGGTCAATGTGAACCTTCGGCGGTGAGCGCTGCGATTAAGCGCTATGGAATCGTTACCGATATCACCGATCCTTGGTCGACGGACATCTACTGAGAGGGAACCTCTAGTGGGATCTCCTCTCTGCCTCACTGGCGATGCCGAAGCTGACGCACTGCTAAACGACAATTCTTTAGCTTTGTTGATCGGAATGCTGCTTGATCAACAATTTCCGATCGAGCGGGCTTTTCTTTCTCCATTTCGGCTGCAGCAGCGACTCGGCCGGCCTTTAGATGCGATTGGCTTAGCCAACATCCCTGCAGAGAAATTGATCGAAATTTTTTCGAAGAAGCCTGCGCTGCATCGCTTTCCTAAATCAATGGCACAGCGAACCCAAAAGATGTGCCGCTACCTAGCCGACCACTACAACGGAAATCCGGTAGATATTTGGAGCAATCTCCCCGACGCCGTATGTCTTCGAGAACGGCTGTTACAGCTTCCAGGTTTTGGCGACAAGAAGGTCAAGATTTTCGTCGCGCTCCTCGCGAAACGGTTTGGAGTTGCACCACAAGGATGGGAGAAAATTAGCGGTCACTACTCAACCCCTGGATTTCACTCAGTGGCGGATCTCGATTCTCCGGAAGCATTATCTCAGCTACGAGCAGTTAGAGCAGCCGCGAAGACCAACCCATGAATTCAGACATCCCTTGCAAAGACCGCTGGTATGAGGACTTTTCAATCGGTGAATCGTTCACCCTCGGCAGTGTGCAAATGAATGCTGAAGAGATGATCGATTTTTCAACTCAATTCGACCCACAGCGTTTTCACGTAGACGCGGAGGCAGCAGTTGACACGATCTATGGCGGCCTTATTGCGTCGGGTTGGCACACCGGTTCTTTGATGATGAGGTTGCTCACTGATGGCTTTTTGGGTGACTCAAGCCAAGGAGCAGCTGGAATTTCAGAGATCACTTGGCCTTCACCGGTTCGTCCCGGCGACACGCTTACGCTCAGGGTCGAAGTATTAAGCAAGCGAGTGAGTCATTCCCGGCCCGATATTGGTCTCATCGAGATCAGTAATGAGATGATTAACCAGGACGGCGGTGTCGCGATGCGAACCGTACCCACAATGATTATCGCCAGACGCGAAGTAGCTACTTAGTTGCGGGTTTCAGTCCCTTGACGTTCAAGCCATCCCATTAGGACTGCGATGGCACGGGGGTCGTGACGGATCCTGTGGTCAGCACCACTGATGAGCCGAAGTTCCGGTGAAGAATGTTGATCTGCGAGCTGTTGTGCATCGTCAGGTGGAACTTGGCGATCGTTCGTCCCATGCAAGATTAGAAAGGGGCGAGAGCCGAGTTGATGAACCGAATCAATGGCTCGGTGTTGTCGGAGTTCCTTGGCCCATAGATTCAACGAGGGCGGGTAGTCGTCGAGATCAACGACTCCTACGTTGCGGCAATGTTGCAAGAAGCGGCGCTGATCTGTGGCCCAGTCATCGAAGTCGGCTCGGGGAGCCATGGCTGCGACTCCACAAATTTCTGGATCCTGTGATGCTGCCATGATCGCCAACGAGCCGCCTGTGGTTGAGCCTACGAGCCATATGCGTTGGGATCCTTCTTCACGTAACCGTTCTACCGATCTTGCAACATCTTCAAGCCAACCGACCATTGAAAACTGGCCTGCTGATTGTCCGCACCCGCGCAGACTGATTGCGAGAACCACCCATCCTTGTTCTTCTGCGATCCGTTCAGCGAACTGTTCATAGGAGCGACTCGGAACTCCTGGTCGTTGTGCTGACGGGAACCCATGGCATAACACCATTGCCGGGGCATCACTGATTGAGCGTTCTGGTCTGACTAAAAAGGCGTCGAGTCGTGGCTCTCCTTCGATGGTGGTTTCCGCGATGGTGGTTGCCAAGACTAAGACCGCGACATTCAGGGGCAGCACGCGGCTGGTTTGTATCCCCGGTTTCGCGCCTCTCTAAGCTCATCGGGGCCAAAGGTTGCAAAATTCTTCGTTGCGCAGATTTCCTCGACTGTGTCGTGGTGCGTGCACGACTCAAGATCATGGACTCGCTGAATTCGCTTATCACCCACGAAACGGTGGCCTTCTAATTCTTTGGGTGATTCCATAACAACTATCTTGCCTTACTCGGCGCGCGGGGCCGCGCCGAGGGCTCCGATGATCTTTAGGTATTGAAGATGGGCGGTGACCACTGCATCAACGACTGGCCGGGTGATCTCGATGCCTTGTGACCGAGCTTCGCGGTAGACGTTCTGAACAGATGTCACCTCTTCCGCGATTTGGTCGATGTCATCGGGATCAGACTTGAACTGCAGCTGGTTGAGGTGAATCCTGAGGAGTTGTCTCATAGTTTCGCCGTCTAGCTTTGACGCAACCTCAAATACCAATTCTCCTTCGACGAATAATGCGGCTTCCTCTAATCGCCATACGGGTTGACGCGGTTGGAGGCTGAGTCGACGCGACTCTCTGCCGATCATGCCAGCTGCAACGACGAAACCGATCACCAACGAAACGGCAACGACGAGGGAAAGCATTTGATTTGCGATATGCCTTCAGATCCGAAGGGGTACCTACAGACCGATTCTTTGAGCAAGCAATTCGCGATGGTAGGCAGGGTCACCGAACATGAGTTCAGAGCTCTTTGCTCGCTTGAAATAGAGGTGCGCGGGATGCTCCCACGTGAAACCGATACCACCGTGAATTTGAATATTTTCGGCCGCGCAATGAAAGTAAGCCTCCGAACAATAGGCCTTGGCTAGCGACGCCACCGAAGGTAGTTCGTCGTTCATCTCTGAGGCGCACCATGCCCCGTAGTAGGCAGCGGATTTAGCTGATTCGACTTCGAGGAGCATGTCAGCGCATTTATGTTTTATCGCCTGGAATGAACCAATTGGTCGCCCGAACTGAACTCGATCTTTGGCGTATTGGACAGCCATATCCATGACAAACTGTGCTCCGCCTACCTGCTCATTGGCGAGGGCTACAGCTGCGAGATCGAGAATCTGAGAGATGTACGCGAAGTCATTGGTGTCACACAAGTGACTGGCTGGAGTTCCATCGAAGGTGATTCTGGCTTGTTTCCGAGTCTGGTCCATCGTTGAGAGGTTCTCGCGGCTGAGGCCGGTCGCGTCGCCATCGACGGTGTACAGGTGGATGCCT
>Ga0066857_10000177_pt1 | contig 23049 bp, 21 predicted proteins | sample ETNtaG_2_FD_65602 | JGI IMG/M metagenome (GOLD analysis project Ga0066857, IMG submission 65602) | Marine microbial and viral communities from oxygen minimum zone, Eastern Pacific Ocean - ETNP201406SV203 | ecosystem: Environmental > Aquatic > Marine > Oceanic | place: Pacific Ocean: Eastern...
GAAGCAGCTCCAGCCGAGGAAGCTCCAGCAGAAGAAGCAGCTCCAGCCGAAGAAGCAGCTCCAGCCGAAGAAGCAGCTCCAGCCGAAGAGACTAAACCAGAGGACGAAGAAAAAAGTTCTTAAGAAGAACCGTCTTTTATATCTATGCGGTCCCCAGACCGAAAAATTTCATTAGGAAGGTTAGGGAAGCCCCATGGAATTAAAGGTTTCTTATATATACATTTTTTTGGAAAAGATCCTCGTATGCTTACAAAGTACGAAGACTTAGAACATGAGGACGGCACGCCCATGATTATTGATGAATTACTAATAAAAAAAGATAGAGTTATTATTAAGATTAAGGGAATTAACTCTAGAAATAATGCTGAAGATTTTAGAGACAAAGAGATTTTTATTCCTAAGAAATCTTTACCGAAATTAGAAGGTAATGGATTCTATCATTTTCAACTGAAAGGATTAGAGGTAACAAATCTAGAAGATCTTTGTTTAGGAAAAATATCGAACGTAATGGAAACAGGCGCTAATGATGTTCTTGTTGTAAGACCTATCGAAGGAAGTGTGGATGATAAAGAGAGGCTAGTACCGTATATAAAAGACAAGATAGTCAAGGATGTTAATCTAGAGGAAGGCTTTGTTTTGGTAGATTGGCCTGAAGATTACTAATGAAGTTTGAAGTAGTAACAATTTTCCCAGAACTTATAAATGAGTTTATTACTCATGGAATTATATCTAAAGCAATTACTTTAAAGAAATTATCAGTAAATACCTGGAATCCTAGAGATTATAGCGAAGATAAAGGCCGAAGGTTAGATGATAAGCCTTATGGAGGAGGTCCTGGGATGCTTTTACAAGCCGAACCCCTCATAAGGACAATAGATGCCATTAAAAAAGAAAAAGAAACACATGTTGTATATATGGCACCTCATGGAAAGATTTTAGATCAAGAGAGAGTTATAGAGTTAAGCTCAAAAGAAAATATAACTATTATTTCTGGTAGGTATGAAGGTATAGATCAGAGAGTAGAGGACAGTAGGGTAGATGAAGTATGTTCCGTAGGAGATTTTGTTTTAAATGGAGGAGAAGTTCCTGCGCTAGTGTTAATAGAGTCTATATCAAGACTTATTAATGGAGTATTAGGCGATATGGACTCTATAATGGAAGAGTCTTTTAGTGATGGTTTATTAGAATTTCCTCAATTTACTAGACCTAAAAAGAGTGCTTATGGGGATGTACCAGAAATTTTACTTGGAGGAAACCATTCTGAAATTAAAACCTGGCGTTTAAAAGAGTCTTTAAGAAGAACTTTAACTAATCGACCTGATTTACTAAAAGGAAGGAAATTAACTGAAGAAGAAAAAGAACTAATAGACGAAATTAATGATGAGAATTGATAGTTTTATCTGATAGAATGCGCAACCTCTAGAAAGATTATTAGAGAAATGACTAAGAATAAACATATACAAGCAGTTGAGGCTTCTCAGTTAAGAGATGACATCCCTGATTTTTCAGCAGGTGATACAGTTGTAGTAGACGTTAGAGTTGTAGAAGGCACCAGAGAAAGGTTGCAGCCGTTTGAAGGCGTAGTTCTTTCTATAAAGAATAGGGGCTTGGGATCGTCTTTTATAGTTAGAAAGATTTCTAATGGAATAGGAGTAGAAAGAACTTTTCAGACCCATAGTCCAATAATTAGCAGTATCAAGGTAAAAAGACGTGGAGACGTAAGGCAGGCAAAATTATTCTACTTAAGAGAAAGAACTGGTCGTTCTGCAAGAATTAAAGAAAAGCTGGATTAAGTTAATGCTTGCTGATCAGGCTTATGAACAGCAAATCCCTCAAATCAGAAGAATACATTGATAATTTTATTGATGAATTATGGCTAGAAAGAGGTCTTAGCCCAAATACTCTCAGTGCTTATAAGCTAGATATTTCTGCTTTTGAGAAATGGCATAAAGGCCCAAATCTCTTAGAAGTTACAAAAGTAGATCTTTTAGATTATTTGGCTTTCAGACTAAAAGAAGGCTATAGCAGCAGATCAACTGCTAGATCTCTTTCTAGCTTAAGATCCTTTTATAATCATATAAGCAATAAGTACAACTTAAAGGAAAACCCTACCGCCAAAATAGATAGTCCTAAGTTAGGCCATTCACTGCCAAAAGTTATATCAGAAGAAGATGTGGAGAAACTAATTAACACTCCAGATTTAAGAAATGATATAGGCCTAAGAGACAAGGCAATGCTAGAACTTATCTACGCATGTGGGTTGAGAGTATCTGAATTGATTAACTTAGACTTGCTGAACGTTAATCTTAGGCAAGGAGTTATAAGGGTAATAGGCAAGGGAGATAAAGAGAGATTAGTACCTATGGGGGAAGAAGCTCTTCATTGGGTTTCAGAGTATATAAATAAATCGAGAAGCAGTTTAATGGGTCAAGATGAAAGAGAATCAGCTCTATTTTTAAGTAAAAGAGGAAGTTCTATGAAAAGACAGACTTTTTGGTATCGTATAAAAGAGTATGCTCTTAAAGCAGGTATAGACAAGAGTCTCTCCCCACATACATTAAGACATGCTTTTGCGACTCATTTACTTAATCATGGAGCAGATTTAAGGACAGTCCAGTTATTATTAGGTCATTCAAGCCTATCTACAACTCAAATTTATACAGAAGTCGCTAGACATAGAATGAAAGAATTACATAATGAGCATCACCCCAGAGGTTAAATATGCATTTTCTGCTTAAAATTACTTTTTTATTATTAGTTACGAGCTTAACGACTAGCTGCAATGCTAATGATAGAAATGATATAAGCTCTGACGAATCAACAGTTATTGAGAGAAAGTTAAAAGAAATGCTTCCTGAGAGTATCCAATTAAATTCTATAAATAAAACAGACATTGAAGGTTATTACGAAGTAAATTTTGAAGGAATAGAACCTTTGTATGTTTCTTCTGACGGAAAATACTTAATTTCGGGTGATATTTACTTGATCACTAAAGAAGGGTTGTTGAACAAATCAGAAGCAAGAAGAGACTTTCAAAGAAGAACATTATTAGAAGGGCTGGATAGCAGTCAGTTTATAACTTTTGAACCACCTCAGATAAAGCATAATATTTTTGTTTTCACTGATGTGGATTGCGGCTACTGTAGGCAGTTTCATAGTCAAATTGATGATTATCTTAATTTGGGCATCAAAGTTAATTATTTAGCTTACCCAAGAAGTGGTATAGGGTCCGAATCCTACAGGAAGATAGCTTCTGCTTGGTGTTCAGAAGATCCTAATTATTCTCTTACTGTACTTAAACAAGGAGAGGAGATTCTAGATAACGTTTGCCCCAATAATCCAGTTGAGAATCACTTTAATTTAGGGAGATCATTTGGAGTTCAAGGTACGCCTTCTATTGTTACACAAGAAGGTAAACTGATCCCCGGGTATCTGCCACCCGAAGATTTACTTAATATACTTGTCACAAATAGTTAGAATTATCTTATGGATACAGACTTTCCTAGAGTTAATAAGCTTCCGCCGTATGTATTTGATGAAATACAGGCGTTAAAAGCTGCTGCAAGAAAGAAAGGTGAGGACATTATTGATTTTGGTATGGGAAATCCTGATCAACCAACGCCTAATGAAATTGTAGAAAAACTAAGAGAATCCTCTCTTAAAGGCAGTGCACACAGATATTCTCAATCAAAAGGAATACCTAGGTTAAGAAAATCAATTTGTGACTGGTATCAAAGGAGGTTTGATGTTGAGTTAGACCCGGAGACTGAAGCAGTTGTTACAATGGGTTCTAAAGAAGGCTTAGGTCATTTAGCTTTAGCAACATTAGACAAAGGTGATGCTGTATTAGTACCTAATCCTTCATATCCTATTCACCCTTATGGTTTTGTTATAGCGGGAGCTGATATTAGGCACGTTCCTATCGGAGAAGGTATCGATTTCTTTTCTGAATTAGAATCTGCTATAACCAACTCCTTCCCCAAGCCAAAGATGCTGGTTTTGAATTTTCCGGGTAACCCTTCTACAGAGTGTGTAGAAATAGAATTTTTTAACAAAATAATACAATTTGCTAAAGAACATCAAATATGGATTATCCAAGACCTTGCATACGCAGATATTTGTTTTGATGGATATAAAGCTCCTTCAATTCTGCAGGTGGAAGGTGCAAAGGATGTAGCAGTCGAATTCTTTTCCTTATCTAAAAGTTATAATATGCCTGGATGGAGAGTAGGTTTTTGTTGCGGGAATAAAGACTTATTGGCTGCTCTATCACGAATAAAATCTTATTTTGACTATGGTTTATTTACGCCCATTCAAGTAGCTGCCATAAAGGCTCTGGATCACGGGGATGAACATGTTGAGGTAATTAGAGAAACGTATCAGAGGAGAAGAGACGTTCTAGTTAAAGGCTTAAATGATTCTGGTTGGAGAGTTGAGAGTCCTAAAGCTACTATGTTTGTTTGGGCAAAAATACCAAGTACTTTAAAGTCTTTAGGGTCTCTTGAGTTTAGTAAACAGCTACTAACTGAAGCCAAAGTTGCAGTTTCACCAGGCGTTGGGTTTGGAGATTATGGAGAAGGTTATGTACGTTTCTCTTTAATAGAGAATGAACACAGAACTAGGCAAGCTATAAGAAATATTAAAAGGTTCTTATCTAATGCAAACAAAGTTCAAGCAATAAGGTAATCATGAAATCTTTAAAGGTAGGCCTTTGCGGCACAGGAAATGTAGGTAGTGCAGTCCTAGACGCACTTACGAAGAACCCTGAAATTACCCAAAAACAAGGAGGTGTTCAATTAGAGGTTATTCTGGTTGGAGCCAGGAAAGGGAAATCTGCAGTAAGAAATAAAGAATTAAAAGTAGTAACTGATCTTAGGCAGGCAGCTAGTAGCGATGATATAGATGTATTTGTCGAGCTAATAGGCGGATGTGAGTTAGCCAAAGAATTAGTTGAAATTGCTCTAAGAAATGGAAAGGATGTTGTGACAGCAAATAAAGCTTTGATCGCAACTCACGGAGATGAACTGTTTAAGTTAGCAAAAGAAAATAAAGTTCAGATAGGCTTCGAAGCATCAGTGGCAGGTGGAACTCCTGTTATAAAGGCTTTAAGAGAAGGTCTGGTGGCAAGTAGGGTGCAATGGTTTGCAGGTATCTTAAATGGCACGACTAATTTTATATTAAGTGAAATGTCGGAAAACAATACCAATTTCGATGTGGCTCTTAAGGAAGCTCAAGATCTTGGCTTAGCAGAAACAGATCCTACTATGGACATAGACGGAACAGATGCCGCTCAGAAAGCGTCTATTCTTGCTGCTCTTGCTTTTCAAGTTCCTTTTGAATTTGATTCCGTAAGTTATGGAGGAATTGATCAAGTAGATTTAGAAGATCTCAATTATGCGAAAGAATTAGGTTATTCCATTAAACACATTGCATATGGAAATCTTAACGAAGGTAAGGTTAATGTAAGCGCCTACCCAACTTTAGTTTCAAAAGAACTATTGCTTTCCCAAGTAGGTCAGCAAATGAATGCTCTAGATATTTGTTGTGAGGAAATTGGGTCAACCGTTTATTATGGACCAGGAGCTGGACCAAAACCTACAGCCTCAGCGGTTATAGCTGATTTAGTTGATTTGGCTAATGGAGGCTGGCCTGCTCAAGAATCTGGTAGCCAAGTTAACAAAATATCTAAAAAAATTATTAAGCCATTCCCTAGGTATTTTAGGTTAGAAGTGAAGAATGAGGCAGGCGCTATTGCTAAGATTTCTTCAATATTTGCTGAAGAGAATATTAGTATCGAGGCACTAATTCAACATGAAGCAAAAAAATTAAAGGAAAGTCTACAAGATACTGTGCCTGTTGTAATAATTTCTGGTTCCGTTGATGAAGAAGTTACATCGAGACTAATAAGCAGCTTGGAATCAATGGATGAAATAAACTCTCAAGTAAAGCAATTCCGGATACACAATGCTTTATAAGAGTACTAGAGGAGAATCGGCTGAAGTACCTTTTTCAGAGGTCTTGTTAGGAGGGCTAGCGCCTGATGGCGGTCTTTATATGCCGACTAAATTCCCAAAGTTTTCTATAGAAGAGATAGAAAGTTACTCCAATCTAAGATTTTACGAATTGGCTAGCAAGATTCTTTTTCCTTTTGTAGAGGGAGAAATAAGGAGAGATGTTTTTCAAAGCCTAGTAAAAGACACTTATGAAGAGTTTGAAGTAGATGACGTAGTTAAATTAGTAGAGCTGGAAAAAAATAACTGGGTTTTAGAGCTTTTTCATGGACCGACTTTAGCATTTAAAGATGTAGCTATGCAGCTCTTAGGTGCATTGCTAAATCATTTTGCAAAGGAACAAGGAAAAAAAATAGCTGTTCTAGGTGCTACTTCAGGAGATACAGGAGCTGCTGCAATTTCTGCTTGTGCGCGGCACTCAAATGTGGAGGTTTTTATCCTCTACCCACACGAGAAGGTTACTAATGTTCAAAGAAGACAAATGACAACCACTCAATCTTCTAATGTTTACCCTTTGGCAATCGAGAGTGATTTTGATGGATGTCAGTCAATAGTAAAGAGTATTTTCTTGGATCAAGACTTTCAAATCAATGCAACAAGGTTTATCGCAGCTAATTCAATTAACTGGGCAAGATGTATGACCCAATCTGTATATTTCTTTTGGTCTTACTTAAGGTTAAGGGAATCAAATGATGATCTAGTTTTTTCTATCCCGTCAGGAAATTTTGGTCATGCCTATGCTGGATGGACTGCAAAAGAAATGGGACTCCCAATTAAGAAATTACTAATCGCAACAAACAGCAATGATGTCCTCCATAGGTTATTCACTGAAAATCATTATGAAAAAAGTGAAGTTGACCAGACTTTAGCACCAAGCATGGATATATCGGTAGCAAGTAATTTTGAAAGACTTTTATACAACCTGTACGATGATGACTCTTCAGTTTTGTCTTCTATGATGGGGACCTTTCCTGACAAACCCATCTCTATCCCTGAAGATAAATGGCCTTCAGTTGTTAATTTCTTTTCTAGCTTGAGAAGTTCTGATACAGAGATAACAGGCCAAATTAAGACAACTTATGAGCAATCAGGCTATTTATTAGATCCTCATACGGCAACAGGCATGAGGGCTGCTAACATTCTTGCAAGCCAAGACGAGATAACCGTTACAATGGCAACAGCGCACCCTGCTAAATTTGTAGAGGCTATAGAAAACGCTATACCTGGGCATAATCTGGATATCCCAGAAAGACTTAAAACTGTTTTAAAAAAAGAAGAGTCATTTGAAGTGTTGCCAAAAGATTATGACGAAGTTAAGAAATTTATTCTTTCGAAAGTAAATTAAAGAAATGCTAGAAATTACCTCACTAAATGAAGAGCTTAAAGATCATAAGAAAAGGATAAATGATCTAAGGGGGTATCTTTGACGTTGATAAAAAAACTATTCATCTAGAGGAGTTACTAACTAAACTTAGCGATCCAAGTGTTTGGGATGATCCTAAGACTGCTCAAAACTTAAATAAAGACAAAGTAAATTTAGATAAGGAACTCAATAAATTTCTTAAACTCGAACAATCTATAAATGATGCAATGGAACTTGCCGAGATTGCCATTGAAGATGATGACGTCTCTACATTGGAAGTAATTTCAAATGAAGTTAAAGAGCATGAAGTTTTATTGTATGAATTAGAGTTCATAAGGATGTTCTCAAATAAGATGGACCCTAATAATGCCTTCTTAGACATTCAATCTGGTTCAGGAGGAACTGAAGCCCAAGATTGGGCTGAAATGATTATGAGGATGTATCTCAAATGGGGAGAAACTAAATCATTTAAGACTGAAGTGGTTGAAGTTTCACATGGAGAGGTTGCAGGAATTAAAAGCGCAACCATAAGGTTTGAAGGAGATTATGCTTACGGTTGGTTAAGGACTGAGACCGGAGTTCATAGATTAGTTAGAAAATCACCTTTTGATTCAGGTAGCAGGAGGCATACTTCTTTTGCTTCGGTGTTTGTTTCTCCAGAAATAGATGAAGATGTAGAGATTGATATCAATCCTTCTGACTTGAGAGTGGATACTTATCGAGCTAGTGGGGCAGGGGGTCAACATGTGAATAAAACTGATTCGGCTATTCGAATAACTCATGAACCATCTGGTGTAGTTGTGCAATGCCAATCTCAAAGATCTCAGCACCAAAACAGAGATAAAGCTATGCAACAATTGCGCGCAAAACTTTATGAAATAGAGATGAATAAACTTGAAGCGGAGAAACAAAGTCAAGAAGAATCGAAAGCAGATATAGGTTGGGGTAGCCAAATAAGGTCTTATGTATTAGATTCAGCTAGAATAAAAGACTTAAGGACAGGAGTTGAGACTTCAAATTGCTCTGGAGTTCTGGATGGAGATTTGGATCAGTTTATTGAAGAGAGCCTTAAGTTAAATATTTAAACCGTATGACAGATAAACCTAACGAAAGCGAGTTACTGGAACTAAGGAAAGCTAAGCTTAATGAGCTTAGATCGGATGGAAATGCCTTTCCTAATAATTTTAAGAGGGATTCATTGGCCAAGGATTTACATTCTTCTTGCGGAGATCTTGAAAATGAAGACCTAGAAAAGAAAAAAGATATTTTCTCGGTGGCTGGAAGAGTAATGCTGCGAAGGATAATGGGGAAGGCTAGCTTCATAACTATTCAAGATATGTCAGGTCAAATGCAAGCCTATTTAACAAAAAACGATTTACCTGAAGGTGTTTACGATTCATTCAAGTCATGGGATCTTGGTGACATCGTAGGTGTCAAAGGAAAGCTTTTTAAGACCAAGACAGGAGAGTTAACCATTCATGCGGACCAAATAGAACTTTTAACTAAATCTTTAAAACCTTTGCCTGAGAAGCATGCTGGATTGGTTGATACTGAGCAAAGATATAGAAAAAGGTACTTAGATCTAATAACTAATGAAGATAGTCGTGAAATATTTAAGCAGAGAAGCTTTTTAATTAAAGAGATTAGAGGTTTCTTTGATAAAGAAGGCTTTATGGAAGTTGAGACTCCGATGATGCATTCAACTCTTGGCGGAGCAGCTGCTAAGCCCTTCACTACACATCATAATACGCTTGATTTAGATTTATATTTAAGGATTGCACCTGAATTGTATTTAAAGAGATTAGTTGTAGGTGGAATAGAAAAAGTTTTTGAAATAAATAGAAATTTTAGAAATGAAGGCTTGTCTACAAAACACAATCCAGAATTTACAATGTTGGAATATTACACCGCATACGCTGATTTCAATGACCAGATGTCGTTTCTAGAAAAATTATTTATGCACCTCTCTCACGAATTGAATGGCACTTCTAAAATCTCAATTGAAGACAAGGACTATGATCTATCTAAGCCCTTTAAGAGGATAGGATTGCTCGAGTCAGTTGCAACAAAACTTTCTATACCGGTAGAAGATCTTTCTGACAGGAAGAAACTTGAAGAGTTATCTGCAAAACATAATGTCGAAGACTATAAGTCTTACTCTGATGGTAAATTACAATTCGAATTATTTGAAAAAGTAGTTGAAGACGACCTAATAGAACCAACCTTTATTATTGATTACCCAGTAGAAGTCTCACCACTTTCTAGGCTTTCTGATGATAAAGAGGGCATAGTAGATCGGTTTGAACTTTTCATTGGTGGTAACGAGATTGCCAATGGCTTCTCTGAGTTAAATGATCCTGAGGATCAAGCCGAAAGATTTAAATCACAGGTAGAGCAAAAAGCCTCAGGGGATGAAGAAGCTATGGAATATGATGAAGACTATATCGAGGCTCTTGAATACGGGCTACCTCCTTGCGCAGGTGTTGGTATCGGAATTGACAGGCTTGTAATGCTATTTACCGGAGCAGAATCTATCAGAGACGTCTTATTATTCCCTCTGATGAAACCTAAGTCTTAAGAAGGTCTATAAAAGGTCTGAAACTGCTTCTTTCTCAGACAGAAGCTCTTCAGTTGTTGTCTTTATCTTGGAATTAGCAAATTCATTTAGCTTTAGGCCTTGAATAATCTCTACTTTTCCAGGTGCAATAGTTCTCAAAGGGTATCCAAAAATTAATCCTTTTGGAACTCCATAACTCCCATCACTTGCAATAGCTGCACTAAAAGAATCATTTTCAGGAGTTATATTTTCAACAGCTTTCACTGTATCTATGGCTGCATTTGCAGCAGAAGCAGCAGATGATGCTCCTCTTGCGTTTATAACTGCCTTACCTCTTTGTTGGACCAAAGGGAGAAATTCATTTTCAATCCATTTATCATCATTGATTACCTCGGCAGCACTAATTCCATTAATTTTAGCGTTATAGGGATCAGGGTACATTGTAGGGCTGTGATTTCCCCAAATTGTCATATTAGTAACTGAAGTAATATCAGATCCAGCTTTTAAAGCTAGCTGAGCTTTAGCTCTATTTGCATCTAGAGCAGTCATAGCAAACCATTGCTGAGAATCATTATTTGCATGTTGCTTACCTATTAGAGCATTTGTGTTTGCAGGATTCCCAACAACTAATATTTTAGCCTCTTTATTGGCTAAGTCTCCAATGGCTGAACCTTGATCTGTAAATATGCCTCCATTTATCTTTAAAAGATCACTTCTTTCTTCTATTTTCTTCCCATCTATTACTATTCCTCTGGGTATGCTGCCGACTAAAAGGACCCAATCAGCTCCATCTACGCCTTCTTTAATGTCTGCAGTCGCTAATAATGAACCTGCTTGATCAAAGCCACAATCCACTAACTCCATTATCGTTCCTTTAAGCTTATCTACTACTTGTGGTATTTCTACCAATCTAAGATTAACTTTAGTGTCTGGCCCAAACGTTTCTCCGCTAATTAATCTCGGTAACAAGGAATAAGATATTTGTCCCGCTCCTCCTGTGACTGTCACATTGATTTCTTTCATGGTTTTCTCCTTTTAATCAGGTTGGAAGATATTTCTTGAACCTTCAAACTTTACAGTTCCATTAGCGTTTAACATTTCATTTTGCATCATTCTATTAAAAAGATTCTCATCTTTTTTAGTATTAGCAATAAATCTTTTTCCGTCTTGCAACCTGCCAATGATAATAGCTTTGGTAGGCCCTTCTCTGGAATTTAAGACAGTATAAGTTTCTATAGACCCTTTGCCGTTAGCTGCTTCAACAAATTCTGGATGTTCTTCTTTATCTATTTCGTTTTGTAATGCAGAAGAATCAATAATTTGATTCCACTCCCCTAAAAAAGGGGTAGAGGAGAAAATACTTGCCCCATGTTTGGTTAGAAACCAACCATTGGCTGTGACCATTCCAAATTTTCCCGGATTGCTCCTAAGCTTAGTCATCATACTAGCTATGGAGTTTACTACGTAAGCACTTCCTGGACCTCCGTAATAGGGAAGTCCTCCCGTTACCGTTAAGTCTCTACTGTCATCATCTGGTATACCTATCTCTTTCCTGGCAATTTGTACTGCGCTTGGGAAGCAAGAATATAAGTCAAAAAAGGAAATGTCGTCTTGTGAGCGATTGGAGGCTTCAAATATAGCTTCAGAGCATTTCTTAATTGCAGGTGATGAGTGCAAATTTCTTCTATCAGTAATATTCCATACATCATTCAAACAAGCTCCTGCATGCATAAATATCCATTTGGATTCTGGTATACCCAACTCTCTAGCCTTCTTGGCAGAAGTAACTACTAGAGCAGCAGATTGGTTTACCCTCATGATTGAATTCATGTACTTGGTGTAAGGGAATCCTATCATCCTATTTTCAGGAACTACTTCAACAATTTCATCTAAAGACCTGTGAATTTTGAACCAAGCGTATTCATTGTTGGATGCTATCTCAGAAAAACGAGAAAAAAGAAGACCAATATCTTCCATATGTTCTTTAGAGCTTTTTCCTTCGCTGCCCCTTATGCTATTTGCAAACAGAGGATAGACAGCCGAAGGATCAAAGACCCCATGCTTTTGTTCAAATTCACTTCCTAAATCTTTGTCACTACCTATTGATTCAGGCTTACCGCCAGGATCGTCACTCCAGTTAGTATCTAAACCTGTCTTCATTCTTGAAATTAGTGTGTCGAGCGCCTCACCACCCGCCAGAAGAGCACATTCAACATGACCATCTTTTATCCGATTGCAAATCTCATTAAGCGCAAGTTGAGGAGAATTTCCTCCAGTGGTTGTGTAAATTTCATGCGGTACAGTAACTCCTAATGAGTTTCCTAAACTGCGAGGCATATTAGGGTAACCCCAAGAAGCTGCAGTAGCCGTGTTCCTGTTGGGAGTATCAGCTACAAACCTAATAACGGAAATAGCATCAAGATGTTCAGTGATAGAAATCTTTGAGTTGCAGTCTTCTATTGCTTTAGTGCTAGCTGAAGTCAAGATATCTAAAAAGTTAGGCCCATTAGAACCTTTTTTCCCTAAGAGTTGAGAACACCCCACTAGAACTGGAGTATCGTCATTAACATTTTTGTATAGGTTATCTTCCATATTTTTTTCTAAATATTTGGGGCGTGAAGTCTAACTTCACTAGGGCTGATGAGCAATAGCCAAGATACGATGGTCTATATAGAGTAAAATGGGACTATGAAATATGACTTTGACACAATTGTAGAAAGGAAGCAGACCCATAGCACTAAATGGTCAAAATTCTCTGATCCAAACATCATACCCATGTGGATTGCTGATATGGACTTCATTTGTCCTAGAGAAATCACAGATGCTATGCACGAAAGAATAGATCAAGGCATATTTGGCTATACTGATACTCCAAATGAATTAAGCCAAATACTTAAAGAAAGGATTAAGTTAAATTCTGGATGGGATATTGAAGAAGAGTGGGTTACATGGGTACCCGGAGCAGTAGTTGCTTTGAATATTTCTTGCAAAACAGCCCTGGCTCCTGGAGAGATAGTTGTTACTCCTTCTCCTATATACGCGCCTTTTGACGAAGCGTCTAAAAATATGTCTAGAGGGATGGTAAAGAATTTCCTTAAAGATAATAACGGAAGAATGGAATTAGATTTTGATGCAACTGAGAGCCTACTTAGTAAAGACACTAAGATGTTGTTTTTTTGTAATCCTCATAATCCTGGAGGGACGGTTTTTAATAAAAAAGAGATAACCCAACTTGTTGAGATTTGTGAGAAACATAACGTAATCATTTGTAGTGATGAAATTCACTCAGATCTAATACTCCAAGATGATCTAAGACATTTTCATTTAGCAAGCTTAAACGAATATGCCAAGCTGAACTCCATCACTATTTTAGGTCCTTGTAAGACATTTAATTTAGCTGGATTTCCTTTAGCTGCAGCTATTATTCCTAACAAGGAATTAAGAGAGGACTTTGTTCGTAATACAAAAGGAATCGTTTCTCATATTGATAATTTAGCATTTGTAGCCTCTAAAGCAGCCTATAGGGATGCAGGTGAATGGCATAAAGAGCTTACTGAGTACCTGAAAGAAAATAAAAGAATATTAAAAGAAGAAATAAATAAAGTAGATGGTTTGTCGCTGTCAGGCCCAGAAGCAGGATTCTTGGCTTGGATTGATTGCAGAGAGACTAAATTAGACGCGCCTGGTGATTTTTTTATCAACCATGCAGGGGTAGGCGTACATGACGGAGAGTGGTTCGGTAATAAAGATTACGTGAGGTTAAATTTTGGTTGTCCAAGGTCTGTTCTCAACGAATCTATTGAAAGAATTCAAAAAGCTTTTTCACAAAGAAACTAGGTTACTGTAATATGTTTGCCTAAAATTACTTAGGAGAATTTATGTCTATTACTTTTAATGATCGTGTTGCTATTGTAACTGGAGCAGGTGGAGGCTTGGGAAGGTGCCACGCTCTAGATTTAGCTAGAAGAGGCGCTAAGGTTGTTATAAATGACTTAGGCGGTAATGTTGACGGATCTGATGATGGTTCATTATCGGCTGCTGAGACAGTTGTGGAAGAGATTAAAGCAGGTGGCGGAGAAGCTATGGCTAATGGAGCTAGCGTTACTGACAAAGATCAAGTTAACACCATGGTTGAAGAAGTCATGAGCAAATACGGTCAGATAGATATATTAATTAATAACGCAGGAATCTTAAGAGATAAAAGTTTTTCTAAAGTTGAAGATGAAGATTTTAGAATGGTTCTTGAAGTTCATTTAATGGGTAGCGTAAATTGCACGAAAGCAGTTTGGGAGATTATGAAAGAGCAAAACTACGGAAGAATTGTTATGACTTCGTCTTCAAGTGGATTGTACGGTAATTTTGGTCAAACCAATTATGGCGCTGCTAAAATGGGCGTGGTTGGTTTAATGAATACGCTTAAGCTAGAAGGTGCTAAGTACAATGTTAAATGCAATACGTTAGCGCCATTAGCAGGAACAAGAATGACTGAGAGCTTGATGCCGGGAGAGGTTATAGAGCAGATTAAACCAGATTACGTTACTCCAGCGGTAACTTACATGGTTTCTGAAGATGCACCTACTGGAGTAATCATAGCTGCAGGAGCAGGAGTATTTACAAGGGTCATGGTGCACGAAACTAAAGGAGTTTACCTTGGGACTGGTGAAGACATGACTGCCGAGAATATTGAGGCTAATTGGGATCTGATTTCTGATATGACCGATGCTACTTTATGCTATCAGGGCGGAGATCAGTCCATGAAAGTATTTAGTCTTATTCAGGAAAGTGAAAAATAAGCTTCAATATCTAATTTCTACAGACTTTCGATAATATAGATTATGCGTTTAAAAGATTGTCACAGTTATAGTGACTTCCGTGAACTAGCCAGAAGACGCCTTCCTAGCCCAATATTTAATTATATTGATGGAGCGGCAGATGATGAGACGACCTATGAGCGCAACACAAAAAGTTTTGAGAAATGTGATCTAGTTCCTAATGTTCTTAGAGGGACTCAAGACGTAGATATGTCAGTAAGCATTATGGGTCAAAAACTTGAAATGCCTATTTATTGTTCTCCTACAGCCATCCAAAGAGTTTTTCATCACCAAGGAGAAAACGCTGTGGCAGCAGCAGCCGATAAGTTTGGAACAATGTTTGGGGTCTCGTCTCTTGGAACGGTTAGTTTGTCAGAGGTAAGAGAGCGTTACAACGGACCACAATGCTATCAATTTTATTTTCATAAAGATCGTGAACTTAATCAATCAATGCTTGAGAGTGCTAAAAATGCAAATGTAGATATCATGATGTTGACGGTTGATACTATTACTGGAGGAAACAGGGAGAGGGATTTAAGAACAGGGTTTTCTATCCCTTTTAAGTTAACTTTAGACGGAATTTTTCAATTTGCTATTAAACCGATGTGGGCCATTAACTACCTTACGCATAAGAAATTTTCGTTACCTCAACTCGATGATTACGTAGATATGTCTGATGGACCTATTTCAATTGGTAAATACTTTACTGAAATGATGGATCCGCGCATGAACTGGGATGATGTTTCGAAAATGGTGGATTATTGGGATGGTGAATTTTGTTTAAAAGGCATCATGAGCGTAGAAGATGCTAGGAAAGCAGTTGAAATAGGGTGCACTGGAATTGTTATTTCTAATCATGGAGGCAGACAACTCGATGGAAGTAGGTCTTCCTTTGATCAGTTGTCTGAGATAGTTGATGCTGTAGGTGACGAGATAGATGTAATTATGGATAGCGGGATTCAAAGAGGCAGCCATGTTTTAAAGGCTCTTTCTCTAGGTGCAAAGGCTGTTGGTGGTGGAAGATTCTATCTTTATGCTTTAGCTGCAGCAGGTCAACTAGGAGTTGAGCGTGCTTTAGAGCTAATGCGACAAGAAATAGAAAGAGATATGAGATTAATGGGAGTAAGTTCTATTTCAGAGCTATCAAAGAATAATCTTCGTTTTAGATAGATATAATTTTTTACCATAAAATCATTAGATCTTTTGCAATAACAATCTCTCCATCAAAATTTTTCTTTACGTCTTTTATTAGAGATTGTTCGTCACTACCCCAAAACAAAATATGAGAAAGGACCAGTTTCTTAGGTTGGCTTTTTTTTGCTATTCTCCCTACATCCACTGAAGAAGTATGGTGGGCCTTGTGATAGATTTGCCAGTCTTTAGTTTTTTTCTGGAAACCTTCTTCAGAATAAACCTCATGGACCAGTATGTCTGCGTTTCTAGCTTTTTCAATAAGCTTTTCGCTATATGCAGTGTCCCCTGAAAAGACTATTTTCTTATCTTCAGTAGTAAAAACAAATCCGAACGAATTTTCTAAACCACCATGGTTAATTTTGAAAGCCTCAACTACAACATTTTCATCTTCATAAATCTTTCCTTCAGAGATTTCTGTAACTTCCGTCTTGTATCCTTTTAAGTTGGCAGGTTGGGAACCATTTATTCTATAGTTTATATCTTGACTGTAGGCCTGCGTTATGAGGTCAGCCATGTCTTGTAAACCCTTCGGGCCAAAAAGTTTTAAAGTTTCTTCTCTACCTAATACCCAAGGAGAGAGTATTAGGTCGCTCAATCCTGCAGAATGGTCGGAGTGAATATGAGTTAAGAAAGCATAATTGAGATTTTGTATTTCCATGGCCTCTAATTTTCCTCCCCATGAAGGAGATAAAGCGGAAGCATTCCTAACTACGCCAGGGCCGAAATCAATCAAGTAGGCGGTCCCGTTACTTATAACTGCGTACGAAGACCCGTTCCTATTGGGATCAGGGTTTGGTGTGCCAGAACCTAGGATAGCTAATTGAGTATCCGAAAAGGAATTAAAGGGAAATAAAATTAGTAAGAATGTAAGAGTTTTTAAATTCATGTTTTAAATCTATTATAATTATATAAAACTATGATTCTTCAGGGGAAATAATGAAAAAAATAACATTTTTAATGTCTTTACTTTTAGTAGCTAGCTTCTCTATTTTCGCTAAAGAGATTTTTATTGAGCCTAGTGATAATTCACAAGAAGAAGTTCAAACAGCTCTTATAGAGCTATCTTCAGGGGACACTTTGATACTTTCAGCCGGGACTTTCGTATTTGAAGACGGCTTATCTTTGGATATTGATGAGGTAGTGATAAGAGGTTCTGGAATGAATGAAACTATTCTTGATTTTAAAAACCAAATGTCAGGAGCGCAAGGCCTGCTAGTTACTTCGGATCGAGTAACATTAAAAGATTTTACTGTTGCAGACGCTAAAGGGGATGCAATAAAAGTAATTGGAGCAGCAGGGATTAATATGATAAATCTTAAGACCGAATGGACTGGAGGTCCAAAGAGCACTAACGGTGCTTATGGATTGTATCCTGTTGAGTCTATAGACGTTCTTATTGATGGGTGTGTTGCTATCGGTGCTTCAGATGCCGGCATTTACGTTGGCCAATCAAAGAATATCATTGTCCGAAACAGTGTGGCGCAATACAACGTAGCTGGAATAGAAATAGAAAATTCATACTATGCTGACGTTTATGACAATTTAGCCTCTCACAACACTGGAGGAATATTAGTTTTTGATCTTCCTGACCTTCCTCAGCAAGGTGGCCATCATGTTAGGGTTTTCAGGAATAAAGTCATAGATAATGATACGGATAATTTTGCTCCTGAAGGTAATATTGTGGGTGAAGTTCCTAGAGGTACAGGAATCATTATCCAAGCCAATTCAGATGTTGAAGTTTTTGATAACGATATATCAGGTAACGGTACAGTTAATGTATCTATTGTTACTTATTCAAATGAAACACAAGATGAGGAATACAATCCCCATCCAAAATCAATTCAAATTCATGGAAATAGATTTGGGCAAGGGGGGTTTGATCCAGATGTTGAAACTGGAGAGCTTGCATCTATACTGTACGAGTTATCTGGTGGTGAAATGCCTGATATCTTTTGGGATGGCGTATTGCCTACCTCTCAGATAATCTTTGGTCAGCCTGATGTAGAAAGGCTAGTTTTAAGTAATAACGGAGACGCAACCTTCTTGACCATCAATCCTATTAAATTTTTGTTACCTTTCTTTGACCCGGTAGAAAGGGATATAAGTAAATACGATGGGGAGATTAGGCCATTATCAGAAATTACCATCAACAGTTTCTAGATCTTTTGAAAAAGACATTACTGAGCATTTTTTGTGCTTTGTCCTCGCTGCATGCTTTTGCAGTAAACGATGAGCTCATACTAGCAGATGATTTTCCGACAAAATTATCGGAATTTACTTTTTTTGACGATGCTTCTGCCCAAGTTCCTTCTGAAGGAGTTATTCCTTATGAATTAATATCGACTCTTTTTTCAGATTACACTTATAAGCAAAGATGGGTCTATGTTCCTAACAATAAGAAAGCCGAATATAAAGAAGATTGGGTTTTTGATTTTCCCGTAGGGTCTGTTCTAATTAAAACCTTTTATTATTTATACGATGAAAGGAATCCTAAATTAGGAAAAAACCTTTTAGAGACAAGGTTGCTTATACGTAAAGAAGATCAGTGGCACGCAGTTTCTTATGCTTGGAATAAAGAACAGAGTGAAGCCTTTATCAAAAAGGCAGGAAAAACTATTAAAACTTCTTGGATAGATCAATTTGGAGAAGTTAAATCCGTAAGGTATAGAGTTCCAAATAAGAATCAATGCAAAGAGTGTCATGCTGCTAATGATATAGTCACTCCAATAGGGCCAAAAGCTAGGAATTTAAATAAAGTCTATGCTTATGATGATGGATCTTTTAACCAACTCACTTATTGGATTAACAAAGAATTTATTGAAACAACACCTTTAGAGATTGTTTCTCCAGTGGACTGGACTAATGAAGATTTAGACCTTGATAGTAGAGTTAGGTCTTATTTGGATATAAATTGTGGTCATTGCCACGCCCCTACAGGATCAGCTAACTCAACTGGTCTTTATCTGCACTTAAATGAGAATAGAGACACGCATCTTGGGATCTTTAAGAAGCCTGTAGCTACTGGTAGAGGAAGTGGAGGGTTCCTATATTCTATAGTGCCAGGAAAGCCAGAAGAATCTATAATGTTATATAGGATGATTTCTAAAGACCCAGGGATAATGATGCCTGAGTCTGGAAAGTCTTTAATGCACGAAGAAGCAATCGTGATGATAAAGGATTGGATATATGAAATGGATAAGAAATGACCGATAAAGAAGATTTACTCGATAACCTTAAAATAGACAGGAGCGCTCCTCCTTCAGAGGATCCCATGAGTCCGCAAGCTAGGTACGGAATATTAGGAGCCATTTCAGTTCTCATAGTATTTGGATGGTTATTTTTTACAGGAGAAGAGCCTGTAGAGGTCACTACTTTTACAGTTAAAGAAATTAACCAAAATAACGTCTCTACTTCAAGTATTCTTGATGCTTCAGGTTATGTAACGGCAAGAAGGCAAGCTACAGTCTCTTCTAAGATCACGGGCAAGGTCTTGAAGGTTTATATAGAAGAAGGCGATTTGGTTGAAGAGGGTCAGCTTTTAGCACAATTAGATGATAGTACTTATGTAGCTGAAATGAATTACGCAGAAGCTCAACTCAATGAAGCGAAAAGGGTATTCAATAGAACCAATGAATTGATTGAAGGACAATTAGCTAGCCAAGCATCATTGGACGCAGCAAGAGCTCAAATGGATGGTTTAGACGCTCTTTTTAGGGTCAGAAAACAATTCGTCTCTGATATGAAAATAAGAGCTCCTTTTGGAGGGGTTGTCGTCTTTAAAGCTGCACAGCCAGGTGAGATGGTATCGCCTGTATCTGCAGGAGGTGGTTTTACTAAAACAGGTATTTGTTCAATTGTTGATATGGATTCTTTAGAAGTTGAAGTAGATGTAAATGAAGCTTTTATAAATAGAGTCGTACCGGGACAGCCAGCTGTTGCTAATCTAAATGCTTATCCGAAATGGGACATACCTGCAAAAGTCATTGCAATTATTCCCACAGCGGACAGAAACAAGGCAACTGTAAAAGTAAGAATAGGTTTAATCGAAAAAGATGAACGAGTATTGCCTGATATGGGCGCAAGAGTTTCTTTCTTAAGAAAAGTAGAGGAAACAAAAAATCAAGTTAAGAAAGAAGGTGTAATGGTTCCTCTTAACGCGGTGGGTGAAATCGATAGCGTCAGCTACGTTCTCGTAGTCTCTAATGGCAAAGTGAGGCTAAATGAAGTTGTGGTTGCAGAAGAGACCAGTAATTACGCAAGAATAACTTCCGGACTATCTTCAGGATCGAAAGTAATAGCAAGATTTGATTTCGAATTAGAAGACAATCAAAAAGTAACAATAAATTAAAAAGGATAAACATGAGCAATTTAATAGAGGTTCAGTCAGTAAACAAAACATACGAAAGAGGTGAAGAGACTTTAGTTGTCCTTGACGATCTAAGTCTTACAGTGCAAAAAGGAGATTTTTTAGCCTTAATGGGTCCTTCAGGATCAGGAAAGTCTACTTTATTGAATTTAATCGGAGGACTTGATACCCCAACCTCTGGTCAGATAGTAGTTAATGAACAACACTTAGAGACCATGAAAGCTTCGGCTTTAAGTACGTGGAGAGCCAATAATGTTGGTTTCATATTTCAGTTTTACAACTTGTTGCCTGTTCTAACTGCTCATAAGAACGTAGAGATACCACTTTTATTAACTGGTTTATCTGGTTCTCAAAGAAAAGAACACGTATCCACAGCATTAAAAGTAGTAGGCTTATCTGACAGAGGAGGCCATAAACCTAATGAGCTTTCTGGTGGACAACAGCAAAGAGTTGCTATTGCTAGAGCACTTGTTTCAGACCCTGACATATTAGTTTGTGACGAGCCGACTGGTGATTTAGATAGGAACACAGCTACAGAGATTTTGGATCTTCTTCAAATACTTAATACGGATCACGGTAAAACCATTCTTATGGTAACTCACGATCCTGTAGCCGCCGATTTTGCTAAAAGAACCCTTCACTTAGATAAAGGAAAACTTACTCACTAATGTATTGGACCCTAGTTAAGATCGGGCTTATAAGGAAAAGACTAAGAACTTTCCTTACGATTATGTCTATGTTCATAGCTTTTTGGCTATACGGGACACTAAACACCTTTGCGGCGGTATTTACTGGCAGTATGGATGGCTTGAGTGATGAAAACATTATGGTTATGCCAAGATACGATATGTTTGGAAAACTACCTCTTTCCCATGCTTCTTTCATTAAAGAAATTGAAGGCGTTGAACAAGTCATGTTCATGGATTTTCTAATGTCAGATTCCATATCGAGCATGATGGATGGTATTGTTTATGCAGTTAGCCCAAACTTTTTTGATGTATACGATCGTTTTGTGACCGATGAAGAAGCTCTTGCTGAAATGATTAGCAACCCGAATGCCACCATAGTGGGAAAACTAATGGCCGAAAAAAAAGGGCTAGAAATTGGAGATATCTTGGCCATAAAGGCCAATTCAATGAACTCTGATGGGTCATACAATTGGTCTTTTCAAGTGGTAGGGTTTTATACCGCTAAACAAATAAAAGGCGATGAAATGGGTGCCGTTATCAACTGGGATAGTTTTGACGAAGCTAGAATAAGTCAGAAAGGAACGATAGGTTACATTATAGCTAAGGCTTCAGATGCTTCTTTAGCTAATGAGATTGGCGACATCATTGATGAAAGGTATTTGAATTCTGATTATGCAACTAGGAGTGGCCCTGAATCAGCAATAGCAGTTGAAATGGCTGGAGAAATTGCTGATGTTGAATTAATAGTTAATGCAATAATGCTAGCGGTATTTTTTACGATTTTGCTGGTCTCAGGCAATACCATGGCTCAGTCAATAAGAGAAAGAACCAATGATATAGGAGTCTTAAAGTGTCTAGGTTATAAAGATAAGACCATTTTCTTTTCCGTTGTCTTAGAGGCGATAGTTATCTGTTTCGCTGCAGTTATTAGCGGTTTGCTTTTTACTTTGATCTTAATCCCAGTAATTGATGCAGCCAGTGGAGGTTTAACAGCTGATGCTATATCTTTAAGCCCTTCAACAGTTTTTGGAGCTTTTCTAGCAGGTTTGATAATTGCCTTTATGGCAGCTGCAGTTCCAGCTTATCAATCGCTTAGGTTAAAGGTAGTAGATGCCTTGAGACAAGGTTAGTTATGAAATATTGGACAATAGTAAGAGCTGCATTAACTCGAAAAAGAGTTAGAACTTTCATGACCATCGCTTCTATTGCGACTGCTTTCTTATTATTTTCTTTAGGACGATCAGTTGCTGTGGCTTTTACTAGTGAGGTGGATTATGCCGGTAAAGACAGATTGATTGTTTCATCTAAACTTTCTTTTACGCAATCCATGCCCATGGCGTACGCCAATAGAATACAGGCACTAGAAGGTGTTGATAAGGTAGCTTGGCGTCAATGGTTTGGAGGAACTTACATTGATAGGTCTAATTTCTTTCCAAAATGGCCTGTGCCTGAAAGCTATTTTGATATTTTTCCTGAATATATTGTAAGTGAAGGCGGCAGAGAAGCTTTTTCTCAAAATATACAAGGAATGATAGCTGGGGCAGATTTAGTTGAGAAACACGGTTGGAAAATAGGAGACAGGATACCCATTATCGGAGATATCTGGGTTAAGAGTGATAGTACCAATAACTGGGAGTTTGATTTGGTAGGAACATTCACTAATGCGAACGGCGGAGCGCAGGATGAAGCTTACATCAATTGGAAATATTTTGATGAATCTAGAGCATTTGAGAAAGGTTTAGTAGGGGGATTTGCCGTCAAAATTAGAGACCCAAGTGAAGCAGAAGATATCGCAAAAGATATTGATGCTTTATTTGCCAATTCACCTGATGAAACTAAAACTTCTACAGAAGAGGCATTCAGTAGAATGTTTGCGGAACAGGTAGGGGATATTGGATTCATCATTAATTCTGTTTTGGCCGCCTCTTTTTTTACTATTCTTTTATTAACTGCAAACACAATGAGTCAAGCAGTCCGAGAAAGAACAAATGAATTAGGAGTACTCAAATCAATAGGATATCCAGATACACTAATAATGGTATTTGTTTTAATGGAATC
>Ga0066857_10000182_pt1 | contig 22772 bp, 21 predicted proteins | sample ETNtaG_2_FD_65602 | JGI IMG/M metagenome (GOLD analysis project Ga0066857, IMG submission 65602) | Marine microbial and viral communities from oxygen minimum zone, Eastern Pacific Ocean - ETNP201406SV203 | ecosystem: Environmental > Aquatic > Marine > Oceanic | place: Pacific Ocean: Eastern...
CGACGCTGGACGCCCGCTCCCGGTCGACGACAGCCGCCGACCCGGCGTCGACCAGCAGGGCTGATGCTTTCGTCCCCCCGACGTCGATCCCGACGATCATGAGATCGAGGCTACGGCTGTCCCGTGAGACCGGGTGAACTCAGTGACCCAGGCCGGTCAGGTCGGCTAGCACGGCGGCGTTGCGGTCCTCGTCGGAGTCGACGCCCGAGGACGTGGCGGCACCCCGGATGATCCGTCGCCGCACCGCGGCTGAGACAGTGTCGATGCTCAACACCACGGCGATAGTCATCAACAGCACGGCGCCTACTGCCGGGAAGTTGCGAAACACCAGTTGGGACACCAACTCAGAGCCCACTCCGCCGGCGCCGATCATGCCCAACACCGCCGACGCTCTCACGTTGATCTCGAAGCGGAACAACCACTGAGAGGTCACCACGGGCAGGATCTGGGGCACGACCCCCCAGCGCATTCCCGACACCCACCGACCCCCGGTAGCTGCTACCGCTTCCAGGGGTCCGGTGTCCACCCCCTCGATAGTCTCGGTGGCCCACTTCCCGAGGGTGCCCACCGAGTGGATCCCGATGGCCAGCGCACCGGCCCACGGGCCCAGCCCGGTGATCGGGATGAGGATCACGGCCAGGATCAGCTCCGGTACGGCACGGATCACGTTGAACAACTGACGTATCGGGATCCGGACCGCAGCCGGGGCCACATTCTCGGCGGCCAGGAAAGCCAACGGCAGGGACAGCGTGGCCCCGATAAGGGTGCCGATCCACGCAATGTGCACCGATTCCAGCACCTTGCCCACCACTCCTCGTTCAGCGGCTTCGGCAAAGGCTGGCGGGACCATGCGACGGAAAATGTCCCAGGCATCTCCGGGTGCACCGAGCAGACGGTCGAGCGAGACGCCCAGGCCAGATATCGACCAGCCGACAACCACGACCAGGATCGTCGCCGCCACAGCGCGGCGGCCCGACCTGATGGGGGCGACCGGCCGGTCCGGAGAGGCGATGGTCGGGTCGGCGGACATGTCAGACCAGCCGCCTGCGGATGGCCACGCTGACTTGCTCGATCACGAAGACGACGACGAAAACCAGCACCAGCACGCCCAGTACCCGGTCGAATCGGAAGTACTGCCGTTGGGACTCGACCACCCGTCCGATGCCCCCGGCTCCCACCAAGCCCAGCACCACTGACGCCCGGATGTTCAACTCGAACACGTACAGCCCGTAGGCCACGTACTCGGGAAGGACGGTGGGCAAGACACCGGTTCGGACCACGGGAGCGTGGCGGCCGCCGGCCGCCCGGGCCGCCTCCAGCGGTCGGGGGTCAGCGCCGTCGATGGTCTCGCTAAACAACTTCACCATCACGCCTAGCGAGAAGACCGAAAGAGCCCAAGAACCGGCGAACGCCCCGACCCCTACTGCGGTGACTAGCAACTTGGCCCAGAAGAGGTCGGGTACCGCTCGGACCACGTTCATGACCGACCGGCTGACCACCAGGGTGACCCGGTTGGGAGAGGTCAACGGCGACATGGCGAAGGCCAAGGGGAGGGCCAGGGTGCAACCGATGAGAGTGGAGATCACAGCGATCTGGAGTGTTTCGACCAAGGGGTCCAGCACGTTGTGCCGATCCAGGACCCAATCCCAGGGGATGGGCCAGAACTTCCCCCACAGGGGGTTCGACCAAACGCTCCAGAACGAGGAGACGTCAAAGCCGACCTTGCGGCCGGCAAACAGCGTGTAGGCGGTCAGGGCGCCGGCCACCGCCCACAGCCGGAGGCCCCGGCGGGGGCGAGACGGCCGACTCGTGGTGGCGCCAACTGGGGGTACGTTCACCCGGCGGGCTCGGCGTCGACAGTTAGGAGGTCGTCGTCGGTGATTGCTCGGCCGTAGATCTCCTGGAAGGTGTCGTCGGTGACATCGGAGATGTCGCCGTCGAAGACCACCTCGCCGTCCCGCAAGCCCACCAACCGGCGTCCGAATTCTCGAGCCAGGTCCAGGAAGTGCAAGTTGACCAGCGTGGTGATCCCCATCTCGCGGTTGATACGCAGCAGGTCACCCATGACCTGCCGACTGGTGACCGGGTCCAGCGCGGCCACCGGCTCATCGGCCAGCATCACCGCCGGCTCCTGGGCCAGGGCCCGAGCGATACCCACCCGCTGCTGCTGCCCGCCAGACAGGTTGGAGGCCCGTACATACGCCTTTTCAACAATTCCGACCCGTTCAAGAGCCTGGAGGGCCGCCTCGCGCTCGGCAGACGGCCAGAGCCCAAGAGTGGACCGCCAGGCCGGGACGGCAGACAGGCGCCCCATAAGCACATTGTTCAGTACCGAGGTGCGGTGCACCAGATTGAACGTCTGGAAGATCATCCCGATCTGCGAACGGATGACCCTCAACTCGGCGGCCCCGGCGCCGACCACCTCGGTCCCGTCAATGGTGATCGACCCGGAGGTAGCCGGCACAAGGCCATTCAGGGCCCGCAGGAGCGTGGACTTACCCGCCCCCGAAAGCCCGACGACCACAACAAACTCACCGTCGTCGACCCGGAGGTCCACGTTGCGCAGTGCCTGGACGCCGCCCCGGTAGGTCACCGAGACGTCGTCGAACCGGATCACGGCCCGTGCGTCGGTTGTGTCGTGGTCGTCGGCTTCGGTACCCCGATCAGCCGAGAGGCTCGGTGATCCCGAGGGCTTCAGCTGCCTTTCGGACGACATCGAAGTCAGATTCGACAGCTCGCCGGATCGATGTCCAGCCATAGGCCTCGTCGAACACCGCCTCGCCTTCATCGGTCTCTAGGTAGGCATAGATGGCGTCATAGATGGCGTTCTGCAACGAGTCGGGCAGCAGCGAACTGGCGGCCACTACGTCGTTGGGAACCTCGTCGGTGACGTTAAACACGATCACCTTGTCGCCCACATCGGTCTTCTCCTTGCGGAGGGTCCGGCGGGCGTCGTCGTAGGACACACCGACGTCGGCGTCACCGTTGTAGACGGCGATCACGGCGCCGTCGTGTCCACCGGTAAAGATCGGAGTGATGTCGTTCACCGGATCGATGCCCGCCTCGATGAGCTGCAGGGCCGGGAACAGGTAACCGGAGGTCGAGGACTCTGAGGTGAAGGCCACCCGCTTGCCCTTCACCTTGGACAGGTCAGCCATGCAGGAGGTCCCAGGCGATACGTCGCCGGCATCCACCGACTCGCCGAGGGCCTTGCCGGAATCACCGAAGTAGACGCCGACCTGCAGTGCCACGGCCTCCAGGGCACCGACCTGGACCACTCCCTCATCCGTGTTCTCCAGGGCCGTACCCGACTCGGGCGCCGTTTCACACAGCGATGCGTCGTTGGTCATCCACTGGCCGTGATACGTGGCGGACCCGTACCGGATGGCTTGGATCAGCACCTCCATATTCCCGAACTGCCGCTGGGCCAGCGTGTAGCCGAACGGCCCGAAGGCCCCCAGGTCGGCCTTGCCGGTTCCCATCGCCGTGACCAGACCGGTGTAGTCGGTGGTCACCACGCCGTTCACCTCGATGCCGAGGGTCTCTGACAACACGTCCATGAAGGGTTGGATGTTGTCCTGGAGCGCTTCCTGCTCCGAACTAGGGACGAATCCGAACGTGATGCTGTCCGGCCAGGTCCCGTCGCCGGCGGTTGACCCCCCGTCGTCGGAACACCCTGAAGCCAGTAGGCCCAGAGTGAGTAGCAGTGCGAGCAGTGAACGAGCCTTCATGGGACCTCCCCACGAACTTGGTGGCGACCCCTGGTGGCTCGCCGACGCCGCGACCGTAGTCAAGCGAGACGATCCCTGCATCTACGCGGGCCGGGTTACCGGAGAACTGGGGCGTAGGGTGCCGCGATGCCAGGTCCTGCCCGCGACCAGGCCGGCCTCGGCCGGGTCTCGGCGACTGCTGCCGTCTGCTGCTGGTCGACCGGGAATGTCATCGTGGCTGGGTTCGACTTGCCCGGCCTCCAGACCGGGTTTTGGCGGCTCGTGCTGGGTGCGGTGGTCTACTGGGCGGTCCTCTACGCCAGCGGGCGGCGTATCACCTGGGCTGTGTTGCGCCGGGTCCTCCCGGTGGCCGTCACGTTCGCCCTGGAGCTCGGGGTCTTCTTCGTGGCTCTCCACCACACCACGGTGGCTAACGCCACCACCATTGGGGCGCTCCAGCCCATCGTGCTGATGGCCGTAGCCTCGCGCCGCTACCGGGAGCGGGTTGGGCGGTGGCTGGTCGGCGTGGCCCTGCTGGCTATCGGGGGCGTGGCCCTGGTGATGTACGGGGCTGGAGGGGAGGTCCGACCCGAGGGGCACCTGACAGGAGACCTCCTCGCCGTGGTCGCCATGGTCCTGTTTTCCGCCTACTTCATCTTCGTCAAGGACGTCCGCCAGCAGATCGACACGTTCACGCTTCAGGCCGCCTCGATGGCCATCGGGTCCGTGGTGCTGCTCCCCATGGCCGCTGTGGAAGCCGGTCAAATCGTTCCCCCCCTCCCGTCGTGGTCGCAGTGGGGGGTCCTGGCCCTGCTACTGGCTATTCCCGGAACCGGCCACTTCTTCATGAACTGGGCCCACCTTCACGTCAGCCTCACCTTGGCCGGCCTCCTGACACTGGCCATCCCGGTCCTCTCCACCGTGGGCGCCTGGCTGGTCCTGGAGCAGCGGCTGGCCATCTCCCAGGTGGCAGGTATGGCCGTGGTACTGGGTGCCCTGGTCCTCGTGGTACGGCGAGACGCCCGGCTGCACGCCGAGCCAGACTGAGCAAAGGGTCCCGGGGTTATTGACGGTGGACAAAGCGCACCCGAGGGTCCCCGGCGCCCCCGGTAGCATCGACGGGACCGACCGGGGCCTGCCCGGTGGGCCTTCCCAACTGTTGGAACCGGCTATGGACGTGCGCCACACCCTCATCGACGCGGTCCGTACCGCGCTAACCGACCTCGGGATCGACCCAGTGCCCGACGTGGTCCAGCTAGAGCGGCCGGCTAATCCTGACCACGGGGACTGGTCCACCAACGTGGCCTTGGCTTCGGCGAAGACCGCCGGTCAGAACCCCCGCGAACTGGGCACCGCCTTGGCTGACCACCTGTCGACCGCCCCGCCACCCCACGTGGTTGGTGTCGAAGTGGCCGGGCCGGGCTTCGTGAACTTTCGGCTGGCCGACTCGTGGCTCCACGAGGTACTGGCCGACGTGGTGGTCGCCGGAGCTGACGGGTGGGGCCGGCACGACCACGGGGCCGGGGCCAAAGTCATCGTGGAGTTCGTGAGCGCCAACCCGACCGGGCCTCTCCATGCCGGGCACGGACGTGGCGCCTGCTACGGCGACTCAGTAGCCCGCCTCTACGAGCGGTGCGGCTACCAAGTGGCGCGCGAGTTCTACATCAATGACCGCGGTATCCAAATGCAGAACTTCGCCGCCTCGCTGGCTGCGCGAGCCGGCGGACGGGAGGTCGCCGACGACGGCTATCACGGCCAGTACATCGTGGACTGGGCAGCCGAGATGCCGATCGACGCCGACCCGCTGGAGTGGGGCTACGCCCGGGCGCTGGCCGCCCACCAGTCCGTCCTGGAGTCGCTATCCATCCACTTCGACACCTGGTTCAGTGAGCGATCCATGATGGCCAGCGGAGCCATAGACCAGACGCTGGCCGACCTGCAGGTCGCCGGCGCCGTGTACGAGGAGGATGGCGCTGTCTGGCTGCGGAGCAGCGAGCATGGCGACGACAAGGACCGGGTACTGATCAAGGGGGACGGAGAGCCCACTTATCTGATGCCCGACGTGGCCTATCACCGGGACAAGTTCGGCCGAGCCGAACTCCTGGTAAACGTCTTCGGTGCTGACCACCACGGCTACGTGGCCCGGATGCACGCCGCCATGGCCCTGCTGGGACACGACCCCGGTGACCTGGAGATCGCAATTACCCAGCTAGTCAGCCTCCAGCGGGACGGCCAGGAGGTCCGCCTCTCCAAGAGGACCGGCGAGATGGTCGAGCTGGCCGAGGTGGTGGACGAGGTGGGTGCCGATGCGGCCCGCTTCACTTACCTCTTGTTGTCCGTTGATTCCCCCCAGACCTTCGATCTGGACCTAGTAGCCAGCCAGGTCAACGAGAACCCGGTGTTCTACGTGCAGTACGCCCACGCCCGGATCCACTCGATCGTCCGACGTGCCGAAGAGGCAGGAAACCGGCGGGGCTCGCTGGTCGACGCCGACCTGTCCCTACTCGTACATCCCCGCGAACTGGAGATCCTACGGGCCTTGCACGAGCTGCCGGACGCCGTGGAGCGGGCCTGCCGGGAGCGGGCGCCACACCAGGTCACCACCTGGGTCCGCGAGATGGCATCGTCATTCCACGGCTTCTACCACGACTGCCGAGTGCTGGGCGACGGGATCGACCCAGCGACCACGACAGCCCGGCTGTGGCTGGTCGAGGGGGCGCGCATTGGCCTGGCCGTCGCCCTGGATCTACTGGGCGTGAGCGCACCGACCGAGATGTGGCGCGACCCTGCTGACGGGGAGAACTGACGATGGCTGGTCCCATCCCCCTCCACCTGCTACCCGACTCGGCGTCGGTCGGACCGGACGGCCGGGCCTCGATTGGCGGATGTGACCTGGTGGATCTGGCCGACGAGTACGGCACGCCGCTCTTCGTGTATGACGAGGACCACCTGCGGAGTCGCTGCCGAGAGGCGGTGGCCGCCTTCGGGGACGGCGTGGCCTACGCCTCTAAGGCCTTTCTTTGTGGCGCCATGGCCCGCTTGGCCCACGAGGAGGGCATGTGCTTGGACGTGGCCACGGGTGGCGAGTTGTATGTAGCCCGTCACGCTGGGGTGCCCGGCGACCGTCTGGTCCTCCATGGCAACAACAAGAGCGACCGCGAGTTAGCCATGGCTCTGGATGAGGGGGTGGGCCGGATCGTCGTCGACTCGTTCGACGAGTTGGATCGCCTCGACGACCTGTCCGCCCGGACCGGGTCCCGGCCTCAGGTCCTGTTGCGGATCACCCCGGGAGTGGAGGCCCGCACCCACGAGTTCGTGGCCACCGGCCAGGACGACTCCAAGTTCGGCTTCACGGTGTCATCTGGCCTGGCCGAGGCGGCCGTGGAACGAGCTACGGCGTCCGACACCGTGGAGCTAGTCGGGCTGCACGCTCACATAGGCAGCCAGGTGTTCGAGGTCGGGGCCTTTTCTCGGGCCGTCGAGGTCCTGGTGGACTTCGCCGAGTCCTTCGGGTTGCCCGAGCTCTCGGTGGGTGGCGGCCTGGGTGTGCCGTACGTGGAGGGGGAGTCGGCTCCGTCGATCACCGAGTGGGCTGCCGGCATCCGGGCCGTCTGCGAGGCGGCCGGGGTAACGGCCTCGGTCTCGGCTGAGCCGGGCCGGGCCATCGTGGCGTCGGCTGCCGTGACCCTCTACCGGGTGGGGACGGTCAAGGACCTACCCGGGATCCGGACCTACGTGGCCGTCGACGGTGGGATGAGCGACAACCCCCGTCCTGTGCTCTACGGCTCGGGCTATGAGACCTTTTTGCCCCGGTCCACGAATGGCGATCGTCCGCGTGCCGTGCGGGTGGTAGGCAAGCACTGCGAATCAGGCGACCTCCTGGTCCGCGAGGGCTGGGTCCCCAAGGACATGGTGGTGGGAGACGTGTTGGCTACGCCGGTCACCGGGGCCTACGGACATTCCATGGGTTCCAACTACAACCAGGTTCTGCGACCCGCTGTGGTGTTCGTGGCCGACGGCCGGGCCCGTCAGGTAGTGCGACGCGAGACCTTCGAGGACCTGGTTAGCCGGGAGGGCTGACCAACAGAGGGGGAGACCCCGAATCGGCGCCTTACCGAGCCACCCCGAGCGGTACCGTTTGTCCCATGGAGTCCTCCCTGATCCGTGTCGGAATGCTGGGCTGCGGCCATGTGGGCGCAGCCCTGGCGGTCCTCGTCGCCGAACGCCGTGACGAGGTAGCCCGACGAACCGGGCTGGACTTGTTGGTGACCCGCATCGCGGTGCGCAACACGGCCATCGACAGGGACGTTCCAGTCAACGATGACGCCTTCACCACGGATGCCGCCTCGGTAGTAGCCGATCCCGAGGTTGACGTGGTTGTCGAACTGATGGGAGGCATTGAACCGGCCCGTGAACTGGTAGCAACCGCCTTATCGTCCGGCAAGCCGGTGGTGACGGCCAACAAAGAACTCCTAGCCAACCACGGTGCCGAGCTCTACGCCCTGGCCGAGGCCAACGGCGTGGATCTGCTGTTTGAGGCCGCGGTCGCCGGGGCCATCCCGATCATGCGGCCTCTACGCGAGTCGTTGGCCGGCGAGCCGATTCGGCGGGTCATGGGCATCGTTAATGGCACGACCAATTTCATCCTGACTCGCATGGCCGACGAGGGAGCCAGCTACGCCGACGCTCTGGCAGAGGCTCAGAGCCTGGGTTACGCCGAAAGCGATCCAACCGCCGACGTAGAGGGCTTCGATGCCGGAGCCAAGGCGGCCATCATCGCCACGCTGGCCTTCGGTGCCCGGGTGGTGGCCGGCGACGTTTACCACGAAGGCATCTCAGGGATCACGGTGGACGACATCGAGTTTGCTGCTGACCTGAAGCACTGCATCAAGTTGCTGGCTGTGGCCGAGCAGACGGTCGACGAGGACGGTCGGTCCCAGGTCGGGGTGCGGGTGCACCCCACGCTGGTCCCTCTGGACCACCCCTTGGCCTCGGTCAACGGAAGCTTCAACGCAGTATTCGTGGAAGGCGAGGCGTCCGGTGACCTCATGCTCTACGGGCGGGGCGCCGGTGGACGACCAAGTGCTTCGGCCGTGCTTGGCGACCTCATCGACGCTGCGGGGAACCTCCACCGAGGCCACGGCGCGGTTATCGGGGACTTGGAGCCAGTCCGGATCGCTCCCATCGACGACGTGACGTCCGCCTTCTACTTGAACCTCGAGGTGGATGACCGCCCGGGAGTGCTGGCCCAGGTGGCTGCTGTGTTCGGCGAGCACGGCGTGTCCATCCGTTCAATGGAACAGGAGGGCCTAGGTGGTGAGGCCCGCCTGGTGTTCATCACCCACGGAGCCCAGGAGCGTGACCTGCGCTCCACCCTTCAGGACCTCCGTTCCCTGGACGCTGTGCGGGCCGTCGGCAGTGTCCTGCGGGTCATCGGCGACTGACCGACGCCGCGATCGCCATGCGCTACGTCAGCACCCGTGGGGCGGCTCCGGTCCTGGAGTTCGGCGATGCCCTACTGGCCGGCCTGGCCTCCGACGGGGGGCTTTACGTTCCGGAGTCCTGGCCGGCCCTGTCCAAAGGTGGGCGGGGCAATTACGTGGAGACGGCGATCGAGATCATGGCCCTGTTCGTGGGCAACGCCATCAGTCGGGACGACCTCGCCGCCATGGTGTCTGACGCCTACGCCACGTTTGACGCCCCAGAGGTAACGCCGCTTGTCGAGTTGCACGATGGCATTCACCTACTGGAGCTCTTCCACGGCCCGACCTTGGCCTTCAAGGACATAGCCCTCCAGATGGTCGGACGGCTCTTCGACTACGAGCTAGACCGGCGGGGCCAGCGGGTGACCGTCGTGGGAGCAACATCGGGAGACACGGGATCGGCGGCCATCGAAGCCTGCCGGGACCGCGAGAACGTTGACGTCATCATCTTGCACCCGGCTGACCGGGTGTCTGACGTGCAGCGCCGGCAGATGACCACCGTGGAGGCCGACAACGTGCACAACGTGGCCGTGGAGGGCACCTTTGACGACTGCCAGGACCTGGTTAAGGCCATGTTCGCCGACGTGGCTTTCCGGGACCAGGTACGACTGTCGGCCGTGAACTCCATCAACTGGGCCCGGGTGATGGCTCAAATCGTCTACTACGTGGTGGCCGCCGAGCGGCTGGGGGGCCGCCGGTCTCCGGTGGCATTCGCCGTACCCACTGGGAACTTCGGGAACGTCTTTGCCGGACACGTGGCCCGGCGCGTCGGCCTGAACGTCCCTCAACTAGTAGTTGGAACCAACACCAACGACGTCCTGACGCAGTTCTTCACCGAGGGCACCATGGCCGTCGCCGAGGTGGTACCGACTACCTCGCCCAGCATGGATATCCAGATCTCGTCCAACCTTGAGCGGCTGCTGTACGAGATCTTGGACCGCGACGGTGCTGAGGTGGCCGCTCGTCTGGACGCCTTCCGGTCTACCGGTCGCTTCCAGCTGAACCCAGAACACCATGCTGCCCTGTCCGATACTTGGTCAGCGGCCCGTTTCGGCGACGACATGGTTAAGGACTGCATCGCCGCAGAGGCGGACCGGTCGGGAATCGTGCTCGATCCTCACACCGCAGTCGGCGTGCTGGCCGGTCGGGCCACCCGTCGCGACCCTTCGATCCCTCTAGTGGCCCTAGCTACGGCCCACCCGGCCAAGTTCCCGGATGCCGTCGAGGCGGCCACCGGGGTCCGGCCCGAGCTGCCGGACCGCCTAGCCGGCCTCCACGACCGCCCGGAACGCCTAACCCGGATGCCCAACGACCTGATCGTCGTGCAGGAGTTCGTCGAGGCGCACCGGCGTGTCCGATGACCAGCGATAGCGCTGTGGTCCCCAACGGCCTCTCTGACAGGATGATCGGCCTGTGAAGCATGTGATCTGCATCCCCGACGGCTGTGCCGACCTCCCGGTTCCCGAGCTGGACGGCTATACCCCGCTGGAGGTTGCTCACACCCCCGTCCTAGACGCCCTAGCCGCTCGAGCCACAGTGGGTCGGGCGGCCGTAATCCCCGAGGGAATGTCCCCGGGAAGCGATGTGGGCAACATGTCGATTCTGGGCTTCGACCCAACCGAGTACCACACCGGCCGAGCCCCCATTGAAGTAGCGGCGATGGGCCACACCCTGCGTCCCGACCAGACGGCCTTCCGCTGCAACCTGGTCGTGGTTCGCGACGGTGTGATGGTCGACTACGCAGGGGCCAACCCAACCAACGAGGAGGGCGCTGCCGTGATGGCCGGCCTCCAGGAGGCTCTAGCCGGCGCCCACGAGGGCCTGGAGTTCCTGGCCGGAGTCGGCTTTCGCAACGCCCTGATCGCCCCCGAGGCGTGGCTGGATGCCGACTGCACCCCGCCCCATGACCTGTCCGGGGCCGCAATCGTGAACCCGTCGGGTCCGGCCGGCGGGGCATTGACCGACCTTATGGAGAGTTCGAAGGAGGTCTTGGCCGGCTTCGACCTGGAGGCCAACCAGATCTGGCTGTGGGGCCAAGGATTCCAACCGCGGATCCCATCGTTTCGAGACACCCACGGCGTGGAGGCCGGCCTGGTCACGGCCGTGGACCTCGTCCGAGGTATCGGCGTGCTGTCGGGCATGAAGATCTGTGACATCCCGGGGGCTACCGGGTGGTACGACACAGACTACGAGGGCAAGCGAGACGTCGCCCTGGCCGAGTTAAAGGCCGGCCTAGACCTGTTCGTTATTCACGTGGAGGCCACTGATGAGGCCGGCCACGCCGGAGACGTGGCTGAGAAGGTAGAGGCCCTGGAGAACTGGGACCGCCGGATTCTGGCCGGCCTCTTGACCGGCCTGGATGACCTGGGGCCGTGGCGACTCCTGATGCTGCCCGACCACGCCACGCCGCTGACCACTCGGACTCACACCCCCGACCCTGTGCCCTATCTGTTGGCGGATTCGGAGGTGGATGGCCCCGGTGGAACCTTCACTGAGGCCGGTGTGGCCGACCGGGAACCAATCCCAGGACACCACTTGGTTTCCCGTCTCCTAACCTCCTGACCTGCTCCAATCCCTGTCGTTGCAACGGTGGTTGCCGCCGTTCACGTCGATTAGATACAATGGAGGTGTCGTCAGGTGGGCGACAGTTCCCGCGAGATTTCCTTCGTGCCACCACGTGTCCGTGGCGGAATCACACGATCGGCCTCGGGACCACCGCTCGACGACACGCCCTCCGTTCCGCTAAGCGGGTCCCCGGATGGCGGTCCCCCCTCCCGTACCGTCCCGGTCGGGAGTACATCAGACGGGCCATTGGGTCCGAAGGATATGAGGTGTTGTGAGCATGGACTCCACCCAGTTGGAACGCGGAACGTTGGAGAGTAAAGACCGCGATGAACTGACCACGATTGCCAACGCGCTTGGTGGCAAGCCTGGTTCGCGAGCCCGCAAGGCTGAGATCGTGGACCTGATTCTGGATTTGACCGGTACTGGGTCGAATGGCTCGTCGCCGGATTCGACGGGGCCTGTCGAAGAGCCCCCGGCCGAGTGGGAGGTCACGGTGACCGCCGAGGAAGCGACTGTCGAGAAGGTGACCGACGAGAAGGTGACCGACGAGAAGTCTGAGGACGCCGGCGACGATGCCGAATCATCGGACGACGGGAAGGCCGATACCACGACCGACCGAGGCGACGGTGAGGGCGACTCCGTCCGGGTCGATAGCCGGAACCCCGGACAGGACAGCGGACGACAGAACCAGAGTCGGGGACAGCACCAAAACCGCGGCCAGCAGAGCGACCAGAGCGAGCCGGGCAACCGCCGTCGCCGTCGACGTGGACGCGAGAGGGACCAGGGGCCTGAAGAGCCGTGGGACGGCGAACCGGTGGAGGTCTCTGGCCACCTCGACCTACGGGATGAGGGATACGGCTTCCTCCGTACCTCCGGCTTCAAGCCGTCCAAGAGCGACGCCTATGTCTCGGTCAAGCAGGTTCGCCAGTTCAGTCTCCGCAAGGGCGATCAGATTGTTGGAGCGTCGCGTCCGGCTAATCGCAGCGAGAAGAACCCCGCCCTGCTTCGGGTGGATTCTGTGAACGGTGCGGATCCCGAGAAGGCTAAGGGTCGTCCGAAGTTCGAAGACCTCACGCCGCTATTCCCGGACGAGAAACTCAAGATGGAGATCGGCGACGATCCCACCAACATGACGGCCCGGATAATCGACCTGCTCTGTCCGGTGGGCAAAGGCCAGCGCGGGATGATCGTCTCACCCCCCAAGGCAGGCAAGACCACCATCGTGAAGTCCATCGTCCGGTCGATCGAGACCAACCATCCTGAGGTCAAGCTCATCGTCCTGCTGGTCGACGAGCGACCCGAGGAGGTCACTGACATGCGTCGCTGGATGCAGCGCGGAGAGGTGGTGGGATCCACCTTCGACCGTCCTAGCGATGAGCACACCCACCTGGCCGAGGTCACCATCGAACGGGCTAAACGGATGGTGGAGTACGGCGAGGACGTGGTGATTGTGCTCGACGGCATCACCCGCCTCTCCCGGGCCTACAACCTGGCAGCCGGCCCAGGTACCGGACGCATCATGTCCGGTGGGTTGGATACCGGCGCCCTCTACCCACCCAAGAGGTTCTTCGGTGCAGCCCGCAACGTAGAGGAGGGTGGTTCGCTGACCATCCTGGCCACAGCCCTGGTCGACACCGGTTCCAAGATGGACGAGGTGATCTTCGAGGAGTTCAAAGGCACCGGCAACATGGAGCTTCGCCTGGACCGGCGTATTTCCGAGAGGCGGATCTATCCGGCTATCGACGTGAATGCTTCATCCACCCGCCACGAGGAACTTCTGTTCGAGCGTAAGCAGCTCAACCAGGTGTGGAAGTTGCGCCGGGTGCTCAACGGCCTGGCCAACGACGGCGACGCCGGTGCAGCAGCCGGTCTCGAGCTTCTCATTGACCGACTCAAGACTTTCAATGACAACGACGAGTTCTTGGTGGAGATCGCCAAGGGACCGAGCATGGGTGCCTGATCGACACCCGTCACTACAGGTTGTCGACGATCCGAACGCACCGCAGACTGGACCCGTTATGAAGCAGGACATCCACCCGAACTACCGGCCGGTGGTCTTCCAAGACCTCAGCGAGGGCACGAACTTCGTGATCCGGTCAACCGTCGAGACCGACGACACCATCACCTTGGACGATGGCGTGGAGTATCCGCTAGTCAAGGTGGAAATCTCGTCGGCTAGCCACCCATTCTTCACCGGCACGATGAAGATCGTGGACACCGCCGGCCGGGTGGAGCGCTTCGAGCGCCGCTACGGCAAGCGCCGTAAGGGTTAAACCCAAGCATCCGGCCCGGCGTCCCGACGGGTCGTTGAAGCCGTGACCCCCGCTCCAGAGCGTCGTCTCTCCCTCCGAGGCGCCAAGTTGCGCGCCCTGATATCCGACGCGGTAGGCGAGCCAGCGTCCGACCTGGAGTCTGACGGCGACCAATGCTTCGATGGCACCCGGCTGTGGGTGCTGGCCAACGAGGACGATCCTGGGAGCGCTCTGGGTGGCGCCGTGTTCCGGTCCATCCGGTTCGGTGAGGCACCGATGACCGTCTGCTTCGACGATGGGGAGGCAGCCGCCGAAGCCGCTCGCCGGGCCGACGCTCTCCTCCCTGCACCGGACGTCCGACAGGTCGACGGTCGTCGGCTGGTCGAGGTTGTGCCCGCCGAGGCGCCCACCGTCGTGGACCCGCCCGGAGCCCCGGACGGATTCGAGGACCTATGTCGGAGCGTGGGGGTTGAGCCGGTGGTCGAACACGGGATCTGGCGTGGGGAAGTGGCCGGTCTCGAGGTTGTCCGGGTGGTCGATGACCCGGAACTAGGAAACCACGTCCAGGTCGGGGTAGGGCGTTTCGATCGGGAGGCAGGGAAGCTCCTGCACGCCGACCAACCACAGAGTGAGTCGCTGGCCGCAGCGGCTGACCTGGTACGAGCCCATCGTCGACCCGGCACCGGCGCCCATCCACTGTCCACGTTGTGCCGGGAGCGTTGGCTCCGGCGGGACCTATGCGCCGACCCGTCCCCGGTGGGCCTGGTTGACCTGGAACCCGTAGATCCCGCCGACCAGCGGGCCAACCTCCGCGACCCAGCGCCGGCACCGGCATTGGGCACTGACTCGGATGGTCGGAGGGTGCTAGTGGTTTGCTCGGTGGGGGTGGATCCACAGGTCGTCTCGGCGACCGCTGCCCTGGTACTGCGCGAGTCGCCCGACCGGGTGGTGGTTGCCCTTCCAGACCGAGACATCCTGGTCCCAGTGGAACAGGCCCTGGCCCGCCTCCGGGTGCCAGTCGTCGTGGTCGGTACGGCGTGCGGCTGGGAAGAGGTCTGAGCGGGTCCATCCCGGATAGCTGCCGCTCTGACCGTTCTGCAGGGGGCCGGTCGGTACCCTGAACACAGTGCGTGAACAGGTGGAGGCCCTAGAGGCTGAGTACGCGGAGGTCGCAACCCGGTTGGCCAGTCCGGCGGTTATCGGGGACCCCGAACGGCTCCAGGCTGCGGGACGCCGGTTTAAGGAACTGGAGCAGGTTCTGGCCGTGGGGCGGCCGTTGAGCCGCGCCCAGGATGACTTGGAGACGGCCCGGGAGTTGGCCGAGGAGGCGGAGAGTGACGAGCGCGAGCTCCTCCGGAACGAGATGGCCGACTTGGAGGCCGACATTGAACGTCTGGAGGGTGAGCTGCGGGCCCTTCTTCTGCCCCGCGACCCCAACGACGGCCGCCCGGTGATCCTCGAGATCAGGGGCGCGGAGGGTGGCGAGGAGGCCAACCTCTTCGCCCGTGACCTCCACGAGATGTATCTGGCGCTGGCCGCCGTCCACGGCTGGTCGGTTGAGCCGATGGGGGCCCGGGAGTCCGACATGGGAGGCTTTAGCGAGGTCGTAGTACTGGTCAGCGGTGAGGATGCATGGACCCGCTTGAAGTACGAGGGCGGGGTTCACCGGGTCCAGCGGGTCCCGGTGACCGAGTCTCAAGGCCGGATTCACACATCGTCGGCGACGGTCAGCGTCCTGCCCGAGGCCGACGAGGTCGAGGTGGTAGTCGACGACAACGACCTCCAGGTCGACGTATACCGGGCCTCCGGCCCGGGTGGCCAGTCGGTGAACACCACCGACTCGGCGGTCCGTGTCACTCACCTACCGACCGGTCTCGTGGTCTCCATGCAGGACGAGAAGAGTCAGCTCCAGAACAAAGTGAAGGCGCTCCGGGTATTGCGAAGCCGGTTGCTCCAGATTGAACAGGATCGGGCTCGTTCCGAGGCTTCGGAGGCCCGCCGGGGTCAGGTCGGCGGCGGCGGTCGGTCGGAGAAGATCCGAACCTACAACTTCAAGGAGAACCGGGTCACCGACCATCGGATCGGACTGACCCTTCACAGGCTGGACCGCATCCTGGCCGGAGACCTGGACGAGGTGACCGACGGTCTGCTGGCCGACGAGCGGACCCGACAGCTGGCTGAGGGTCTCGACGGTGGGGACTGACCCGACCGGCGACGAGGGCACCATCGCCTGGCGAGAGGTCTTAGCCGAGACTGAGGCCCGGGTGGTGGCCGCCGGGCTTCCAGCCCAGGAGGCTCACTGGATCGTGGAGGAGGCATCCGGGAGCGGTCCGGGAGGCGGCCTGGACGATCCAGTGACCGCTCGCGGTATGACCCATCACGACGCCATGGTGGGTCGCCGCCTGGCCGGAGAGCCGTTGCAGTACGTCCTGGGACATTGGGCCTTCCGAAGACTGGATTTAATGGTCGACCCGAGGGTATTGATCCCCAGACCGGAGACCGAGGTGGTGGCCGAGTTGGCCCTGGCCGAGGTGGACCGGGTGGCCGTCGGCCGGACCGATAGTCCTGTGCGGGTGGCGGACCTGGGGACCGGATCGGGGGCCATCGGTCTGTCGATCGCCGCCGAGCGCACCGGAACCCGGGTGTGGTGCACTGACGTGTCGATCGATGCCCTGGCCGTAGCCCGAGCCAACTGCGCCGGGTTGGGACGGCCTGCCCGACGAGTGACCCTGGCCGAAGGGTCATGGTTTGAGGCGCTACCCACCGAGCTCGAATCCAGCTTCGACGTGGTGGTGGCCAATCCCCCCTACGTGGATCGGGCCGGAGACCTTCCGGTCGAAGTGGTGGGCTGGGAGCCGGCCGAGTCCCTGTTCGCAGACAGAGACGGTCGCGCCGACCTGGAGGCGCTAGTGGACGGTGCACAGACCTGGCTGACCCCCGGGGGTGCCTTGGTGCTGGAGATGTCACCCGACCAGGTTGGGGACCTGGCCGCTCGCGCTCGGGAGGTCGGCTTCGACGAGGTGGAAATCCACCTCGACCTGACCGGACGGGACCGGGTGATGGTGGCCCGGCCGGCACGATGAGCGAGTCCCTTACGTTGGACGTCGGAGCCGATCCGGTGGCCGCGGTAGCCGCCGCAGTGAGGGCGCTGTCCACCGGTGGCGTGGTGGTCCTCCCAACCGAGACGGTGTACGGCGTGGCCGCCCTGCCCTCGTGTCGCAATGCCATCGAAGAGGTCTTCCGACGAAAGGGCCGTCCCCCCGAACGCCTAGTGGCCGTGTTGGTGGCCGATGGGAATCAGGCCCGAGCGCTGGTAGAGACCGACGACCGGTTCGAACGCCTAGCGACGGCTTTCTGGCCCGGGCCGCTCACCGTGGTCGGACACCGTCGCAGCGACGGGGACGATGACCTCTTCTTAGGCGACGGAGCGACCGAGAGAGGAGGGGCAACGGTAGGGGTGCGGTGGCCTGATCACGACCTGGTCCGGGCCATTGCCGCCGAGGTCGGTCCGATCGCCACCACCTCGGCCAACCGGACCGGCCAACCGACCCCAGATACAGCCGCCGGGGCAGCCGCCGCTCTGGGCGGCGACCTACTGGTCTTAGATGGGGGACCATGTACCGGAGAACCATCCACCGTGGTCGACCTCACTGACCATCCGGCACGGGTGGTCCGCCGAGGGGCTATCACCGAGAGCGATCTCGAACGGGCCGGAATCTCCGTGGAGGCCGCTGAACAGCGGTGATCCGAAGAGCGATCGACGGGTAGCCTCGCGCTATGTATGCCGTCGCCGTCGGGTCCGACCACGCCGGATACGCCCTTAAGCAGCTACTGGCCGACGAGTTGAGGGACCTGGGCCACGAGGTCTTGGACCTGGGCGCACACTCCACCGACCGGGTGGATTACCCGGACTTCGGCGCCGCGGTGGGACATTCCGTGGCTGACGGCGATGTCGACCTGGGGGTTTGCGTGTGCGGCTCGGGGATCGGCATCGCTATGGCGGCCAACAAGATCGCGGGAATCCGTGCGGCCACCGTGCAGGACGCCGAATCGGCCCGCCTAGCAAGGGAGCACAACGACGCCAACGTCCTGTGCCTTGGCGAGCGCCTGATCGATGCCGAGGTAGCCGTCGATGCCCTCCGGGCCTGGCTGGACGCAGGGTTCGAGGGTGGTCGCCACGCTGGTCGGGTGGAGAAACTGGCCCGGCTGGACGGGTTGGGCGACTGAGAGGAATCGGTGATCGACCGCGGAACTAGGACGGTTCGGCTCTCCGGCCCGGAGACAGCCACCCCGACGGAGACGGTCGTCGAGCCCACCGTGGACGACGGTGACCACGACCGGTTCGCCCACTTCGCCCGTAAGGCCGACATTGTGAAGTCAGCGGTGACGGGGAAGCCGATCGTGGCCCTCTGTGGCAAGGTGTGGGTCCCGGTCCGAAACCCCGACCGCTACCCGGTGTGTCCGACCTGTCGCGAGATTTACGAACGGAAGAAGGCCGGTGAGGCGGGCGCCTAGGCGCTAGCCCGTCGCCTTCCACCATGGGAATGTTCCGCACGCTCCGAGCCGTGGTGCGGCTCCGGCGTCCAGAGCGGGACCGGACCGCCCGACGCCTGCGGGCAGCGGCCAACGTGGACGACCTACGGAACCTGGCCCGACGACGCCTACCGGCCGGAGTCTTCGACTACATCGATGGTGCCGCTGAAGACGAGTTGGCTCTGGCCCGAAACGCGGAGGCCTTCCGAGCCGTGACGTTCCGGCCACGGGTCCTCCAGGGCCTGGGTGCCCTGGATCCATCGACCACCCTGCTGGGTCGACCGTTGGCCTTCCCCCTGGTGCTGGCCCCCACTGGGTTCACCCGGATCGCCGATCCGGCCGGCGAGTTGGCTGTGGTCCGGGCGGCCGGCCGAGCCGGGATTCCGTTCACCCTCTCCACCATGGGTACCCGGTCGATCGAGGAGTGTGCGGCGGTGGCTGGGCCAGGAGCCCGTCTGTGGTTCCAGGTGTACGCCTGGCGCGATCGGGACCTCATCAGACGCTTGGTGGACCGGGCAGCCGCTGCGGGATTTGAGGCGCTCTGCCTGACCGTTGACACTGCGGTGCTGGGCCGCCGTGAGCGGGATATCCGCCGGGGACTGACCCTGCCGCCAGAGATCGGACCTGGGACCTTCTTGGACGGAATCCGACGACCCGGTTGGACCTGGCGGTTTCTGCGGTCGGAGCCGATCCGGTTCGCCAATGTGGAGGGTCTGACCGACGGGAAGGGAGGTCCGGGCGACGGTCGTCGGGCGGTGGATCTGGCGGGCTACATGAACGCCCAGTTCGACCACGGCCTGTCGTGGGACGACGTGGGATGGCTCCGGTCGATTTGGAATGGCCCGGTCTTGGTCAAGGGGATCCAGTCCGTCGCGGACGCCCGGCTGGCAGTTGAGCACGGCGTAGAGGGGGTGGTGCTCTCCAATCATGGAGGCCGCCAGCTTGACTCGGCGCCAGCTCCCTTCGACCTAGTCCCCGAGGTGGTGGCGGCTGTCGGTGGGCGTATCGAGGTGGTGTGCGACGGGGGAGTGCGCCGAGGCTCCGACATCGTGAAGGCGGTAGCAGCCGGTGCCACGGCCACTATGGGAGGACGCCTGTTCCTTTATGCCCTAGCAGCGGCTGGCGAGGCTGGCGTGGACCACGTGCTGGAACTACTGCGGTTGGGGACCGAACGCACTATGGCCTTGGTGGGAGCGGCGTCGGTAGGCGACTTGGGGCCAGAACTGCTGGACACGAAAGGGCCGTCCGACCGGTGATCTTCGAGGGCGATTACCGGAGAGACGGCGCGGTCTGCGTTCGCCAGGCCTTCAGTGACGAACATCTCCGGTGGGCCATGGAGGCCATCGAGGCCAACTTGGCCGACCTCTCGCCGCTGGCCAAGCGGGCTAGCTCCCAGGACGATGGGGCTTTCGTCGAGGATTTTTGTAACTGGGACCGGATCCCAGAGATGGAGCAGTTCATCCGCGAGTCGCCTGCTGCACGGATCGCTGCCACCCTGACCGAATCAAACACCGTGCGTCTTTACCATGACCACGTTCTGGTGAAGGAGCCTGGAACTCGACAGCACACCCGTTGGCATCAGGATCTTCCCTACTACAACGTGGACGGCTATCAGAATGTCAGCATGTGGTTTCCCGTCGACCCGGTGGACCGGTCGGCCGCCATTCGCTTTATTGCTGGCACACACCGTGGGCCCTGGTACATGCCTCGTACCTTTCTTGACGATCGGGCTGCTTGGTTTCCGGAGGGCAGCCTCGCTGAAATCCCCGACTTTGACGCCGATCCCGAGCGGTGGCCGGTCATTGGATGGGCGCTTGAACCGGGCGACGCCGTCTTCTTCAACATGTTGACCGTGCATGGTTCGGGCGGGGTGTGCGGAACCACCCGGAGGCGTGTCCTGTCGGTTCGCTTCCTGGGAGACGACATGGTCCACGCTCCTCGCTCGTGGCCGACGTCGCCTCCCTTCCCGGGACTCGTCGAAGAACTAGATGACGGCTGTCCCCTCGACCATCCCCTCTTTCCGGTCCTGTGGACTCGGAGTGGGGCCGAGGCCAAATCACGAAACTAAGACCGACTCAGCCTTTCGGATATCCCGCCTTTCGTATGCGGTTACGGGATAGGGCTCGCGACGGAACCTAGGCCCACATCGGCTTTCTCGCGTTCCGAGCTGGACGGAAGGAGCTCCCGGTAGTGCTAGTCGGCTCAGGCCACGAGGGTGCTCGGGGTGGTCAGCACCCCGACCAGGACGTCGGTCAGGTCCCGTTCGTAGGATGAGTCGTCGAGAAGCGGGACGACTCCCGAGTCGAGGGTGACGGCCCGAGCGGCCAGAGACGAGGTCATAAGCCGGATCATGGCCACCAGGCGGGCGCTACGGATCGTCGGGTCAGGCCCGTTAGCCCGGGCCTCCAGTTCAACCAGTGCCTCGGTGAGGTGGGTCTGGTCGACTCCCCCCGGGACGTTCTGCCAGGCCGGGAACCGATCCGATAACTGGGCCACGATGCGGACGTATCGGCGGCCTCGCGGGTAGGCCAGGACGGCGGTCATCGGCCGCACTAGGGCCGAGACCAGAGGACGGACGTCGGCCGATGCCGTCGGCTCCAGCTGGAGGGCGGCCAGTAGTTCGCCCCGGTGGGTGTCGATGGGGTTGCCGTGCTCAGCCAGGATGGCATCCAGCACACCTTCCCGGGAACCGAAATGGTAAGTGAGTGCCGAGGCGTTGCGCTGACCGGCGGTCCGGACGATGTTGCCCATGGCCGACTGCCAGATGCCGACCTCGGCGAACTGTCGTTCGGCCTCGGCCAGCAGCCGGGCCCGAGTCTCGCTTCCGTCTCGGGCCACGGGACCTCCGGAGTCGGTTCCCGGGCCTAGCCCAGGGGGAGCAAGGCGGTGGTCGGGATGATCGACACGTCGAGGTCTTCTGGGATCGCGTACTGGAAGTCCGGGTACCGTCGGCGGGCCTCGGCCCGGTATCGATCGGTGGAGTGGGTGCGGTCGCCGTCGTACTCCGGGATGACCTGATCACCGAACAGCTCGATCATCTCCAAGGTCTGGTCATGAGATAGACCCTCGGTGGGAAGTCCGAACACCACCTGATCACAGCCCACTTCCTGATAGCGGTTCAGCTGCTCACAGACCTCCTCAGGATTGCCGCACAGCATGTAGCCGCCGTCGATGGCTAGGTCCAACAGCTCATCGGTCCAACCTGGATCGATCGGCGGGTCGGGCCAGGTAATGGCGTCCGGCGACTTAGGCATGGTGTCGTGGTACATGTTGACCATGGTCACCAGATAGCCCCGCCCCTTGGCCTTGGCCACGGCGCGTGCCTCCTCACGGTCCTCCAGACAAATGCAGGCGTTGGTCATCATCACGTTGTCATTCCTGAACTGGCCGATCTGCTCGACCGGGTCCTGGATGGCCTCCTTGTAGGCCTCCACCCTGCCCCTGAGGTTGTGGATGGGTTCGAAGTTGAAGGCAATGGCACCGATGCCCAGAGAGCCGGCCTTGGCGAAGGTGGGCGGGTTGCCGCAGGCCACCCAGAGCGGTGGGTGGCCCTTGCCGTAGGGCTTGGGGAGGATGTTGTGGGGGGTCGGCACGGTGAAGAACTCCCCGTCGAAGTCGTAGTCCTTCTGCTCCCACATGCGCGGGATCTCGCGGATGACCTCGTCCCACTGGGCTTTGGTCTCGCTGGGGTCCATGACGTTGAAGGTGCGTAGTTCATGGCTGCCCGCACCTCGACCCGTGCCGAACTCGAACCGGTTGTTCGTGACGTGGTCGAGCATGGCCGCCCGTTCGGCGATGCGGACCGGGTGTTCCTTGTTGGTCGGCAGGCTGGTGATGGCCGAGCCGATGTGGATGTAGTCGGTCTGGGCGGCCACCCAGCCCATGACTGGGGCGGGGGCCGACATGTGGCTGTACTCGGTCAGGCCGTGGTGCTCGCCGAACCAGATGTACTTCCAGTTGTGCTTGTCGGCCAAGATGGCGTACTCAGCCTCTCGCAGGAGTTCGGTGTGTTCGCTCTCGGAGTCGTGGGCGGCCGGCCCGGGGGTGTAGCCGTTACTGAAGATGCCGAACTCCATCGGGTGCTCCTGGGGTTGGGTCGGAACCGGTGGCCCGGTCGATAGTAATGCTATCCATTAGTATGGTTGAGTCGTCGTTCTGGGTCAAGACCGACGGGCCCGGTACGGTCGCCGGGTGGACCAGCCCCGGCCGTGGACCGAGCACACTGACGG
>Ga0066857_10000213_pt1 | contig 21501 bp, 20 predicted proteins | sample ETNtaG_2_FD_65602 | JGI IMG/M metagenome (GOLD analysis project Ga0066857, IMG submission 65602) | Marine microbial and viral communities from oxygen minimum zone, Eastern Pacific Ocean - ETNP201406SV203 | ecosystem: Environmental > Aquatic > Marine > Oceanic | place: Pacific Ocean: Eastern...
AGGAATTCTAATGATTTGTCCATCATTTCTCTTACACTTCGGGGTGTTTTTCTGTTGTTCCAGAGAAGTTTAACATTCTTGAACTACAGTTATCTATAACATAGCCGCTTTGGTTATACCACAAGTACACTTACGGCCAAACCAAGCAGTGGTTCTTCAAATGATTATGGCTCACAAGCGTTGGATGTATCTTTAACACCACCTGTATTTGATATGTTAACAGTTGGAATAGGTACAATAATTGGTGGAAGTGTGCCTAAATCACAAAATTTAGATTCAGCTTCGGGCTCAACAACTTTCTTTAATTTGAATTTCGGATTAGGTCCTGTTGACTTATTGCTTGGCTATAGAATGTGGGACGTAGTTCAAAAAAGAAAATCTGGTGCAGAAAATAAATTAAAATACAATGAAGTGGGTTTAGGTGTAGGACTTGGTTTTTAATCCAATCAATCTATTTTTCTTCTGGCCTTTCGAGAATTTGTAACTTGTAACCCTTCTTTCCCGGGGTCGGGGGCGAGGTATCTTTGAAAACTCTCGACACAATCTTGAAGCTCGTATCCTTTCTGAGGTTTCCCATAGATCCGGAGCGGCTTGGACCTGATGTCGAAACCACGGAGCTTGTAGGCCACCTGCCGTGCCGTGATCTTCGCACCCTGTTTGAACGTTAACCATGGCCGCTCTTCATCAGCGCAGAGTGCTTCAATCAGGTCCACAGACGAGATACGTCCGATACCCTTGTCAGAAAAAATCTGCCGGATATCTGACAGCAACTGGATGGCAATCGACGACTGATCGTATTCGGTTTGTGACAAAGCCACAGCAGCATACGCGTCATGTTCTGATAGGGGTTGTAGATTTGAGTGAAGGACTTTGAATAGTGGGCTCTGGGAAAAATATTTATGCATAATCCATTGTAATAAGTTGATGATTCATACAGGATGAAAGTTAATCATAAATGAGAGTCCCTCTTCAAAACAAGGTTCAGCCTATGAAAGATTTTCCTCAAACCCTGCGTAATCGTGTCCGTCGGATTCCTGAACGTGGAAATTACTCGAAGGATACCATCTATCCAATCCTGGATGCCGCATCGATCTGTCATGTCGGATACGTCGAGGAAGGACAACCTTATGTCATTCCCACCCTTCACGGACGCATCGAAGATACGATTTACCTCCATGGAGCAAAGGCCAGCAGGACAATCAAGGAATCTGCTTCTGGAATCCCCTTGTGCCTGACGGTTTCTCTAATAGACGGCATTGTGGCTGCACGTTCGCTCATGCATTCAAGCCTTAATTATCGTTCTGTTGTGGTTTTCGGTACCGGACGAATGGTGACTGAACCAGAGGAAAAAATACGTGCCCTGGAAGCCATAACGGAGCAGATTATTCCAGGACGTTGGAATGAGGCACGGAAACCAAATGAAAAGGAACTTAACGCAACCAATGTGGCTGCGGTTTCAATCGAATCTGCTTCCGCCAAGGTTCGGAACGGTCCTCCGATTGATGATGAAGAAGACTACTCACTTCCGATTTGGGCGGGTGTTGTTCCTTTTTCAAACAGGATGGGCCCTCCTGTCCCGGATTCCCGACTGGGTGAAGGAATTCAGATTCCGGAATCCATTAGGCGTCTAAGTAGCTAGGAAAAAGATTCTTCATTTGCTGACTTAGAGAGCATTAATTAGTCATGCTCGGTGTTGCTCCAGATCGATGACCTCGGCGGGCAGAAGCTTAGGAAGCCGAGACCTGGGTTAACTAGGTTAGGACGTTAGCGGTCCTCCCCCCAAAAAGTGGTCCACCTGATAGTATGGGGAATTAACCCACAGTCATCTACCCACCCAACCACCCCCTAGCATCAAGCTGCACCACTGATCCAGTTCGTGCATCTCAATCTACCCGTGATTCCTATGTATCGAAGTGCGGTTCCGGTTAAAGGGAAGATATTGATCAACGCATGCAGCATTCGTATTCCAGGACCGCATTTTTGGTCTGTTGCATAACACCGTCCGAAGTCAGTGTAAGAAAGGAACTCACGGGGACTCCTGAACGCTCTAGTGCTTCTGCAACCCAGGTATTGCAATTGTTGGTAAGTTGATAGCCCCCAGTAGCCTTGAAGAAGTGACTGTTTTTGTAAATACCTCTACCCAACACGACAAACTGGGAATCAAGGTCTCTGTAGAACGAGGCTGAGATATAATCAACAAGCCTTCCGAGACCTTGTCGACTAAGGCGGACTTCAACCATTTCGCTGTGTGGAAAGTGAGCATGGGGGTATGTCAACACAGAAACTACCTGCAGGACACTGTCAGTAGGCCATAAAATCGCCTTAAGGGGTACACCACTTGTTATTTTCTCTGCCTGGTAGAAATCAGCATCTCCCCATCCGAATTCATAGTATTGCGAGTAACCCAGGGTCTCTTCAATATGGGGCAAACCAACTAGTGACTCGTATGGAAGGATCAGTCCAGCGTGCCATCCATGATTGATCACATATACACTTCTTTCATTTTCAATTGAATCTGGAAATGACTGCCATGACAAGGCTGAGGCACATCCTGATACTGAAAGCAGGAGGATAATGAACAGAAATAACCATCCTGTTTCTTTATACCAAGTCATTACGTGGATCTAAGGATGAATTTATTTTTTATCCAATTTATTGATACCAACATTTCAAAACTTTTTGAAGGGGGCAATAATGGGATCATTAAAGTAGATAGAACTCCTTCCAGTCTGCTTCACGTAAATTCCTGGTCCGGGCAAAAGTGTAAATCACGAAACGCATACCCAGATAAGTCAATCGGTGTCCCTGGTAGTCATCCAACCGTAAAAGAAATTCAGGAAGCTCTTCAGGTTTCAGCGCTACCATTTTTTCTTCAGGTGTAGGGTCAGGGCTTTGCTGATCCCCGCGGCTGGTGAATGAGGGTCATCAAAGCTGGTGCGAGCAGAAGGTCGCCGAGAAGGGCGACAATGATGGTAATGCCGGTGATCAGCCCAAAGGAATAAAGGTTGCTCAACGAGGACTTGGTGTAGGTGAAGAACCCGATGGCCAGCACGACGGTGGTGAACAGCATGGCACGTCCGGTGGTATGCAGGGTTTGAGAAACCGCTTCGTGGACCTCGCCGAGTTGATGGTGGTATCTGCGGAAGTTGTGCAGAAAATGAACGGTATCGTCTACCGCCAGTCCGAGGGCGATGCTGCCCACTAGGATGGAGGCCATGTCCAGCGGCAGGTCCAGCATCCCCATCACTCCGAGGCCGATGAGGATCGGCAGAAAGTTCGGGATCATGCTCCACAATCCCATGCTCACGCTAGTCAGCAGAAGCATCATCAGCGCGGTAATCACCAGTGCGGCAATCAAGTAACTGGTAAGCATGCTCTGCATCACGTAGTTGACCGTCCGCACCATCAGGGGGATCAAGCCGGTCACCATATAATCCCCGGCAAACAGGTTTTCGGCGGTCTGTTCCAGTTGGTCGAGCAGCCCGGCATACTGGTTGGCGTCGGTCCAGGTGGTTTTCACGGTGATGCGCGCTTCCGTGTACTGGCTGTCCACCACTCGCTCCAGGTCATCGGAGCCTCCGTTTTCAAACAATACCAGTTCCTGGGCAATCAGTTTACGATCTTCAGGCACGGAGTAGAATTCATCACGGTCTTCATTGAGCACCTTGTTGATTTCCTTGACCGTATCCACCAGCGAAGACGATTTCCCAACCAAAAGAGTCTCGTCTCCCAACTGTTCAGCCTGCTGGTTGAAGGCCTCGAGCCGGTTCATCAGAGCCGGTTGCTTGACTCCGTCCTCCACTCCGGAGTTGACCACAAACTCTACTGTGGCGGCGCCTTTCATGTGACGGTCGATCACTTTGGTCGCCTGCCTCATCGAATTGTCCTCCGGCAGCCAGGCGATCGGGTCGTGAGAAAACCGCAGTTGCGTCGTCCCGATTCCGGCAAGCAGGGACAGCATGATACTGGCTGAAACCACTGTCCAGGGACGGTTGACCGCGAATTCTCCCATAATGCTCAACACCCGGTCCACAAGAGACACGCGCAGCACACGTGAAGGTCCCCATTTTTGGGGCGCAGGCAACACCGTGAGCAGTGCCGGGAGCAGGGTCAGCGTGAAAAACACCGCCAGCAATACCCCTGCCGCCCCGAAAACTCCTAGCGCGGCAATCGGCGCCGCTTTTGACGAGGTGAAAGAAAGCAGTCCACCGGCGGTGGTCAGACTGGTCATCAAAATCGACAGTCCGGAATGCCCCATGGCAAACGCGATGGCTTTCCCCTTGTCCCCCGTGCGCTGGAATTGGTGGAAATAGATGGTGAGCAGATGCACCGAATAACCCACTCCGACGGCCAGCAGAAAGGATGGCAAAACCTGGGTTACCAGCGTGAACGGCGCTCCGAACGCGGCCATCAGCCCAAGGGCTGATACCAGGGAGAGCACCACCGTCAGCAGGGGAAGCGCAATTCCTAAAAGGTTGCGGAAAAGCAGCAGCAAAAGCATACCGATGGTCCCGATGCCGATCCCGGTGAAGACCGGTACGTCTCCCATCATCGCCGTTTTCAAATCTTCCATCATCACCGGAGAACCGCCCAGGACCACTGGGAAATCTTCGCCCCGATACCGGGCGGCGATATCGCGCAGCGCGTAGACAAATTCCCCGTTCTGCTCCACCGTCAAGCGGTCCAGTTGTTCCTCCTCTACCCCGGCAGCCTCCGTTTCGGCTTCCCCACTTTCAAATGCCTGATCAAAACCATCTTCAGGCATCATGGATTCTTCATCCGAAGATGAATGCACATTGGAACGCACAATCACGGAGGTATGGGTCCCATCCTCGGAAACCAGCAGGTTGCGGTAGCCTTTGTTGGAAAGCACTCTCTGTTTAAGCCGTGCAACGGCCTCTTCATCCTCAGGCCAATCCTCCAGCAGTTCCTCGATGATCAGTTTCCCCTCTTCTCCGCGAATCGAGGTGGCATTGATCAGGCTGATCACTTCATCCAAATGGGGCGTCTCGTTTTCCAGATCCTCGTGAAAAGCCTTCAGCTTTTGAAGAAAGGCGTGTTCAAAGACGTTTTTGGAACGGATCGTCGCCATCACGATTTCGTCGCGTCCGTATTGTTCGCGGAACTCGTCGTAGGCGAGCAGCACCGGATCGTCCTTTTCGAAAAACGCTTCATTGGAGGTATCGACCACAAGAGCGGGCAGCGACCAGGTCATGGCTGCCCACAGCAGCAGGGCAGCGGCAATGGTTTTCCACGGATTGCCGTACACCAGGCGTCCAAATCTCTCAAACCTCTGTTCGATCCTGAATATAATGTGCTTCATTCCATTCCAGATAATTCAGCGTTTTGATTCCATTTCACTTCCCGGGAGACCAGACGAATCTGCACGGAGAGTGTGCCTTCAAGGTCGATGGAGGAATCGACTTTGTACTGCAGATTCAACCCCATAAACGCGCCGTCCTTCAGCGTCGCCAGGCCGGTGTCCCGTTTGCTGAACAGCGAGCGGAGAGCATTGTCTGAAACTTCTTCGACCAGTTCAACTGGGAATCCGGATATGCTTCCAGGGCCCATCAAAATCGTTAAGGTGCTGCACTTCGGTTTTAAAAATTTGCTGCTTGTCGTTCCATCCGGAGTACTCGAAGCCTAGCAGCACGCAGAACCCGATTCCTGAAGCAGAAAAAAGACCGTTGTTGGTACAAAACCCAAAACCTCGAACTCTGTATCAAAAAATGATCGTGGAAACAACCAAATTCCAAAAACTCCCAATGGACGTTCTGTAACTAAAATCTAAGCCTATGCCGTGCTTAACGGGGAGCTTAATGGACTTTAATGGAGGGTGATAAACAGTGTTCTGGCGGAAAGGGAGGGATTCGAACCCCCGGTGCGGTTGCCCGCACACGTGATTTCCAGTCACGCACCTTCGGCCACTCGGTCACCTTTCCGGATTGGGAACGGGTTTCAAAGAAACCCTGAGGGCAATTAAGTATCATAAATGTACCTAGACACTGCAAGTTTTTATGGATTCATTCAACTTTAGAATCATACACTTAAATGAGCTTAATTTTTGGAAAAAAGGGATCAACTTGAGATGCATCTGGGGAGGAAGTATATTTTTTAAAAATTATTAAAGGCTAACAAAATATTTTATGAATCTATTCACTTATCCCCACACGGTTACCACCTTATTCAAACTGAGCTTAAAGCTTTTTCAGAAAAATCTGCTTGGAATGCTCATGCTGACCGTGGTTTTACTGGCACCGTCCTTGATTGTAGGATTGGCACAGTGGTTTGAAACGGAAAGCGTAGTTTTCTTCCTATCAATGCGTGTTCTTGAATCAGCGATGGCCTTGGGGGTGATCGCATTGGCGCATGGAAGTTTGTTTCCAATTTCAGGAATTTTGAAAAGTTTTGGAGGCCCATTGCTATTCAGTGCGATTCATGTCGCTATCCTTCAATATCTGCTCTTTGTCGTGGGAGTGATGGGATTAACGGTGATGCCCTTTCCTTTCAACATCATCATCGTTGTTTTATGGCTTTCATCACTGTTTTATTTTTCTTTGGCACAGCCGGTTTTCATCCTGGAAGCCAGACGTGGGATGCAGGCGATGATCCGTAGTTTTCAACTGGTTCGGGGGCGGTTTGGGAGAGTATTCGTGGTGGTGGTGCTCAGTATGCTGATTCAGTTTTCTATTTTCGCACTCATCTTTCGCATTTTTCTTCCAGAATTGGAACTACTTTCCGCTGAAGATACGGATCAGATCCAGATACAACTCAGTGCAATTCTGCAGGATGAAGGAGTCCACAGAGCGATGCGTCTCTCGCAGTACCTGACGGCTTTAGTTTTTTTCCCCTTTGCTGCGTTGCTTACTGTGTTGTTGTATTTTGATCTGGTGAATCAGGAAGGCCAGGTCAAACCGGATTACTTTTCCAAGCTAGCAACTCAGTTTTTCGGAATTGGCACTCAGGAATCAGCCAAGCCCGAAACGACCTCTGAAGACTGATTCCCTTCACATTCCAGTCCAGATGAAAATTAAAACTGCTGAACTTTTGGAGAGTGCGGCAGGAGCGTCTCAGTTTCCGGATATCATCATTCCTGAGATTGCTTTTGCGGGACGTTCGAATGTTGGCAAGTCGACCCTGATCAATTCCCTTCTAACCCGAAAAAATCTGGTCAAGACCAGTTCAACCCCCGGCAAAACAAGATTGATTAATTTTTTCCTGATCAATGAGGGTTTCAGTTTTGTAGATCTTCCAGGCTATGGTTTTGCTCGGGTACCCGAGGCGATGCGCCAAAAATGGAGAGACCTTATCGAAGCTTATCTGAGTCGAAGGAAAAACCTTAGAGGCGTGGTCCTGATCATCGACATTCGGCATGGGCCAACAACTCAGGACCTGCAACTAAAAAGCTGGTTGGATTTTCACCAAAGACCGATGCTGGTGGTCGCCAGCAAGTCTGACAAACTCAGCCGAGGCAAATGCGCTTCTAAGCTTCAACTGTTGAAGAAGGAAATGGAACTGCAACAACTGCCGCTGCCACACTCCAGTATGAATAAAGAGGGACGGGGCCAAATCTGGAAGGCCCTGGGACCATGGCTTTCTTCAGGTGAAAAAGCGGAAATATCAGAGGGAAGCTGAGTTCCGCCTTCCTTGGTTGTTGGCCATCAGGCCTGGCTGTTGACCAATTCGGTTTGTGCGAAAAAGTAGGCGATTTCAATCGCTGCATTTTCCAGACTGTCCGATCCATGAACGGTATTTTCACCAATGCTTTGTGCAAAATCCTTGCGGATGGTTCCTTCCGCCGCCTCTGCCGGATTGGTGGCGCCCATAATTTCACGGTGAAAGACAACGGCGTTTTCTCCTTCCAGAACACTGACCACCACCGGTCCGGAAGACATGAAGGTGGTCAATTCCTCAAAAAAAGGACGCTCACGGTGGACATCGTAAAATCCTTCTGCTTCGCGTTTTGAGAGATGAAGCATGCGGGTGGTGACAATTCGAAGATTCTTGCTTTCGAAACGACGCAGGATTTCTCCGACCAAGTTGCGTTTAACACCGTCGGGTTTGATGATGGAAAGGGTTTGTTCCAAGGCCATTGAAGGGTTTCTTTTTTGGAGTTGAAGATTGGACGATTCAAAGAGGATCGTCTTTGGATGATTTTGACTCTAATTCCATGGTGCAGAAATTATTCAGCAGATCCAGTCCTGCCTGTTGGCTTTTTTCCGGATGAAACTGGACGCCCCAGAGATTTTCTCGGTGGACCACCGAAGCAAAGTCATGACCATAATCCGTGGTGCCTAAAACCATGCTGCCGGTCTCAGGTTCCATGAAATATGAATGGACAAAATAAAAATAACTGGATGAAGGGAGCTTTTCGAAAATAGGATCCTGCTGTTGAAACTTGACCTGATTCCAACCCATTTGAGGAACCTTGAGGGAATGCTTGAATCGTCGGACTTTTCCAGGGATCCAGCCCAACCCTTGGCACCTACCATCTTCACTGCTTTCATCCAGAAGAAGTTGTGCACCTAGGCAGATGCCAAGCAGAGGCATGCCTTGCCGGACTTTCTTTTCCAATTTCTTGAACATTCCTGAAGCTCGGAGGTTTTCCATGGCCGGGGAAAATGCACCAACCCCCGGGAGTAACATTCGATCACAGGATTCAAGATCATCAGGATTCTGGACGATGCAGTTTTGGAGTTCTAGGTGATCAATCGCATTTTTGAGGTTTTGCAGGTTGCCGACCCCGTAATCAAAGATGCCGATCATGGATTTTTCCGGTTCAGAGGGTTCCTTTGGTGGAACTCACTCCCATCCTCCTTGGATCCAGGGCAATGGCATCTGAGAGAGCCCTTGCGAACGCCTTGAAAAGCCCTTCACATTTGTGATGGTCGTTGCTTCCATCGAGGATGCTGAGATGTAGGGTTAATCCGCAGTTGAATGCCAGTGACTTAAAGAAATGCGGGATCATCTGGGTGTCCAGATTGCCCAGATTGTAGCGTCCAAATTGGCCATTGAAGACGAATTCAGGCCTACCAGAAAAGTCGAGTACAGCCCGTAGCAGAGACTCATCCATAGGGATGTAGGCATGTCCGTATCGGCGGATTCCTGTTTTTTCACCCAAGGCCTCCTTGAAGGCCTGACCGATAGCGATTCCAATATCCTCGATACTGTGATGGCTATCGATGTGCAGGTCTCCCTCGCACTCAATCTCAAGATCCAAAAGTCCATGAAACGCTAGTTGTTCGAGCATATGATCAAGGAATTCAATACCTGTCTTGATTTTGCTTCTTCCTTCTCCATCCAGGTTGAGTCGAACAAGAACCGAGGTTTCCTTGGTCTTACGTTCTACAATGGCTGATCTTGATTGAGTCATTTTTAGAAAGAATAGAAAAGCCTGGCTGCGACATGAAAAAACAAATCCGTGACGGACCCTGGAACATCATGGTCGTCATAACTGAAGGCCGTTCCAGGGCTGAAAAGATTTATATCGAAATCCATCACAGCATGGATGGCTATTGGGAAGCGGATAGTATTGTTCAATTCCAATCCGATGTCCTTAGTCGGAATACCGAATTTATTGTATACATCCTGCATCCTTTTCAACTGATAGATGCCTCCTAGATACAACGTTTCAGAATCCGGAACATCGTAATTGTAGCGCAGTCCAAGCATGCTTGTGTTGTTGATGGAATGTCCTAGTCCGGTTCCACTATTCAGTTCCGTGCTTCCTCCGTTGAAATAAAATTGGGTCCCTTTATAAGTTCCAGGCATGATCTCATAATATCCTGAGAGGTCCCGAAGATAATTCAGACCCTCTTTGTTTGGATCTTGGATTTCTTTATCTCCTCGGGCCATCATCGCGATGAAACCATATTGGTGATCACCCGAAGTATAACTCATTTCCAATTCCCCCGCGATGCCATTGATTTTAGAGGAAGTTTGTGTTCCTGGAGTATCATAAACATAGTGCCTGCGTTTTCCGGTTGATCCAATCATATCTCCATAAATCTCAAATGATGGACTTTCATAAACAAGACGCAGACCCCAATATTCATATTCGTGAGAATAATAATAGATTGGCTTACAATCACTATTGACCATGTAATCCGATAATTCAGAACGACATGACGTACCAGACTTGAAAGGAGTAGTTAAACCCTGCAAAGTCGAAATGGTGCTTGAGGAAAGTTTCTGCAAAGGAACATTGTTTCGGCCCAACGGGACGTCGTGTTCGGTGTATTTCATCCTAAAGATTTCGGCACGGAAGACGTCCAATGCTTTGCCCTGACTATCACGGTCGTTCCAGAAGGCATAGTCGAGTGAGAGGAAGTAGATCCAGTCACTCAGTCTTTGGGAAAGTTTTGCGGCTCCAAATTCATAACACCAAGTTCCAACCGTGCAGAGTTGTGTGAATCCACTCACGATTCCAGTAAAAACCTTTCCACGCCGATCACCAATGTTGACTTCCTGTTTCCCAATTCGTGTCCGATCCCTAGGGTGGGTGTTGAGTTCCAGGAAAGCCTGCCTTGCTCCTACATTGACTTGTTGGGATTCAGGATCCCACATCCGATTACTTCGGTTGGCCCGTAAATCCGAAAGGTAAAGAGCATCCTGTTCGGTAGACAATTCGAGATTAATGGAAACAGTCCTATGAACATTGGAACGCAGAGTAAACCGGATATCCTGATCATAGGCATAGGCAACTGAGGAATTGGTGCCTGCTCTCGATTCTGGAGCTTGGGAACTGTTGATCCAGTTGCTTCGGAAACGATAATCCCCTGAAAGTTGAACTCCAGGTGAAAACATCAATCTTTCTTCACGTTCTACGGCATCACCACGTTCGAGTGGTATGAAATTGGTCTGAGCGGTCACCATTGAGATACTTCCCAGCAAGCATCCTGCAGCCAGAACAAATCTTAAACTTTTTATGATTTTGAACAAAGTGTAAATTTGGGAATAGGGTCGAGTAGTTTAGGAGTCATTTTTTTTTTAAAAATCTTTTATTTTAATTTAATCTTAAAAGGCTTCAAGATATATTCGAATAAGACTTAGAATTTCACCCTGATTTCGAACTATTTTTTCTTCCACTCGAGTATTCCCTTGATTTTTCTCCTAAACGGAAACGCTTAGAACCATCCAGGTATTTTAAACCCTCTTCATAAGTATTTGGAAGAACCGGTGTGATCTCAAGAATTTCTCCTGCTTCATCGAGAGCAGTAAAGGTGTAAAAGGAGACGTTGGTGACTTCAGAGGTTCCACTGACAGGATCAATGACTTCAATAGTCACTTCAACCATCAGTGCTTTGGGACTGGTGTAGATCACCTGCCCCGTGAAGGAGAGAATGGATCCTATTTCCACGGGTTCAAAAAAATACATATGGTCGACGCAAAGGAACTGTGGCCATTCCCGGCAATAGAGGTAGGTGATGTTCCAAGCCAGTTCGAAGGCCTCCCGCATCAGATACCCCCCAAAGATCTTGTTGTGAATGTTCCGGAACTGCGGATGCATCAAACGCGTGGATTGCCTTAACGTTTCTGCCATACTTGCTCCTTTGAGCTTTCCCTGACGGATCCTGAGAAAAAGAGAGTGCAACAATTCACTCTCCTGCTCATTGGGAGCAACCGTCATAATATTATGGCGAGACATTTCCCTTCGAAGACGCTGACGTTCCTGTCCCTCTTCGAACCGCCTCAGTTCTTCCGGACTTTTTGGAATTAGGGGGTTGACCGCTGCAGCCAGACCTTCTCGACGGGCAACCATGATGAAAAAAGCCCTGGCAACACGCCTCCAATTATTCTCATTGCCTGAAGAAATGCGGATTCCTACCTCGAGGGAACTCCTGCCAACCCAGTTCACGCTGGCCAGTAATTGGAGGTCGGAGGTGCTTGGTAAAGCTCCTGTCAGGTCGATCCGGTCACATGCTGCAGTGACAATACCCAAACCCCGTTCCCAGCCCTGAGTGTGGGAATAAGCAACCTTTCCAGCCACCAGGTCGAGGTCTTCCAGAAGCTTGCCGATTCGTAATCCTCCAAAAAAATTAATGTATTCTTCACGCAGTTCAAGGTCCGAACTGAAAGGATAGATTTTTTCAAAACAGGATTCTCCGGGGCTTCTCTCCTCTAACGGACCATTTTCAAGTTCCGTTGCCATCTTTGGCACTGTCCGGGCCTCGGCAGAGACTTCACTCACGGGGCATCATTGAATATTAGGGTCGTCTGCAGCACAGCGGAACCCAATTTGAAAGGAAAGCACCCAAGGAGCAAAAGCATAGCGTCTGGAAGCACGCATTCCCTCCACTTTACCAGCTCCATGAACCCCTCCCCAAGCTCCTCCTCTTACAACTCGGAGGGGATATTCAGGATTTGCTGCCGTTTCCGGGCCTTTTGGACTGATGGATTGGTTGAAAGTTCCCATATATCCTTGGGTGTAAAAATCACTGACCCATTCCATCACGTTTCCTTGCATATCAAAAAGCCCCCAAGGACTGGTTTTTTTTGAAGCCACCTCCTGTGCTCCATACAATCCAAGATTTTCGGTGTTTTCTTCATTCCAGGCATATAGCAAAAGGTTCTCGGAATTGGTTTCCTGAGAATCATTGTTGTTTTTTCCTGCTTTAGCGGAATATTCCCATTCTGCTTCAGTAGGCAGCCGCTTTCCCTGGGACTGACAGTAATGATTCGCATTATTCCAATCGACATAGACAACAGGTTTATCCGGCAAACTGGTGTCAAACCCTCCGTGTCCTCTTTCGCAGTTCTCACAAAGAAGATAATCCCCGTTCGTCACTTCATGTTTATCCAAAAAAAAAGAATCGATAAAAACCAAGTGATCCGGTTGTTCATCAGGACGCCCCCCGGGATCTCCCATCACGAACTCACCTTCCGGGATACGAACCATGCCTTCAGGAGGCGGAGAAAGTGGGGGAGGAGGGGGGCTGGTGAATTCCGGGAAAATCATGCTGAAATATCCCCGCTGATTTTGTTGATACGAAGGTGCTTTTCCTCTTTCCGAACCTGCGGTACTAGGCAGGGCACCCTCGGTCACAACATCCAAGTGATATTCATCCGATCTCTCTTCTGTTTCCTGAATAATCTTATTTTCAGTGATGGAAGGAGTTTCTTCCATGACTGCAGGAACAATGTATTGTTTTGTAAATCGTTTGCTAAATTGAGGAAAAACAAAAATGTCCTGCCATAGATTTTTTTCACTGACCATGTCGTAAAGCTCCAGTCGCAACTGGATTTCCTGATTTTTCAGCGTTTCATAGCTTCCGCTGATCATCCAGTCCGCTTCTGCCTGACCTGCAAGATCTTCCGAAAGCGGTTCCCTAAAGCTTCCAGGATAGTTTTCATTCCACTCGATTCTGAGCTGAACCAATTCAAAATGAGGTACAACCTGGTTTGGCATTTCTTCAGCTAAGGCTTCATTCAAAGCTTCTTCCAGCATTTCGGAAGTCGAATCTCTTTCCAGGCTTTGGTGATTAATGATGTCGGTCAGAGCAATTCCAGGATTCTCATACCGCGGATCTTTGGAAAGTCCTGCGATTTCCGAGGAAATGACACGGAATGACTCCTGAATTGAAGGGTATCTGATAGAGACATGAGAGATCGCCTTTGCTGTTAAAACCATGCAAAGGAAGAAAAAGAGCGTCAGGAAAATCCTCATCCAAACTTTGCTTTTCCTCGGCTTCAACATCACGGACCATTCATAATGGATGGAAGTTCAAGGGTCTGCCGGATCAGGCGTAAACATTTTTCGCCTCCAAAAAAATCGAGCATGACTGCGAGTTCGGGGCCACTGGCTTCTCTTGTGATCGCACAGCGCAGGGGCATCCACAGCCCACGACCTTTGATCCCTGTTGTTTTTTGAACCGACTTGACCAACTGTCCTAGATTGTCTGAGGTCAATTCACTAAGGCTTTCGGACTGTACAAGGAATTCCCTGAGGACTGTTTTCGACTCCTCTTGCTTTAAAACCTCAAGGGCCTGTGGATCATTCAGTTCAGGATTTTGATCAAAAAACAATCCTAGTTTCTGGTTGAAATCCGATAGGGTCACCAAACGGGTTTTGAGGATTTCAGCGGCCTGTTGAATTTTTTCCTGTTCTTGATTCCGATAGGCACCTTCCTGGACCACTTCCCAAATCCTCCGCAAGTATTCCTCCTCAGGAAGTTTCAGCAAATACTGCTGGTTCATCCAATTCAACTTTTCACGGTCAAAAATGGAACCTGATTTGGAGACTCTTTCAAAACTGAATTCTTGGGTCAGTTCCTTCAGACTCAAAAGTTCCCTGTCATCTCCAGGGTTCCAGCCCAGCAGGGCTATGAAATTCAGCAGTGCTTCTGGTAGATAACCTTTGCTGCGGAAATCTTCGACGGACACAGCACCATGACGTTTGCTGAGTTTTGCACGTTCTTCGTTGAGGATCAGAGGCAGGTGGACAAATTCCGGAGTCTCCCAGCCCAGATAACGATACAAGAGAAGGTGTTTAGGAAATGAGGGAAGCCATTCTTCTCCTCGAACGACATGACTGATCTGCATCAGGTGATCGTCGATCACAACTGCAAGATGGTAGGTCGGAAATCCGTCGCTTTTGAGGATCACTTGATCTTCAATCTGCCCACTTTCGATGGCAACCGTTCCTCGCACTAGGTCTTTGAGACGAAAGGTTTCCTCTTTTTCAGGAATTTTCATGCGGATCACATGGGCTTCCTGTGATTGGATCCTGCTCAGGATTTCTTCTTTATTCAGCTTTCGACAGTGGTTGTCATATTGAGGAGTTTCTCCCTGGGATCGCTGGTTCGTTTTAAGTTGTTCTAGTCTTTCTTCAGTGCAGAAGCATGGATAAGCATCCCCCTGTTCCAGTAACAGATCCACATGCTCACGATAAAGTTGCAGTCGTTCTGATTGCCGGTAGGGTCCATAATCCCCGCCGATTCCAGGGCCTTCGTCGATGTCGATTCCTGCCCAGTCCAGCATCCGGATCAGGTTTTCTTCTGCTTCTTCAACAAGCCTGTTTCTATCTGTGTCTTCAAGCCGGAAAATAAAACTACCCTTATTTTTTTTGGTGAAAAGCCAACTAAAAAGAGCGGTCCTTAGACCGCCGATATGAAGAAATCCTGTAGGACTAGGTGCAAATCGTAAACGAACCATCAATTGTTTTTGAGAGGAATCTGGTTAGCACAAATTTTTTTAATGAAATGAATAAAAGACCAAATAAAAGAAAATCGATCAGCTTCCTTCAAAACGTCTCATCCTCATGTTGAGTAAAAGCCCGATTCCAAACATCATTGAAATCATAGAAGAACCTCCATAACTAAAAAAAGGAAGAGGAACTCCGACAACAGGCATTAATCCGAGAGTCATGCCGATATTTATCAACACATGTGAAGTAATGATTGCAACCACTCCAACCGTTTGTATCATGCAGACCCGATTCTTGCTTTTGTATAATCCGCCTAAAGCCCAAAGTGTAAGGACGAGGAATAGGATGAGAACCACCATCGATCCCATAAATCCCCACTCTTCTGATAATACGGAAAAAATAAAATCAGTGTGATCCGCTGGAAGGAAATTGAGTTGTCCCTGAGTTCCTTTTCCATAACCTTTGCCCCAAAATTCACCACTTCCAACAGCGATTTTTGACTGGATCACATGATAACCGGTTCCAAGAGGGTCCCGATCTGGATTGAGAAAAGTCAGGATGCGTTCCTGCTGGTAAGGTTTAAGCAGGTAAATCCAGACTAGAGGGAGTGAAATTAAAATCAGTCCGATCAGAGACAGGATTGTCCTGAATCGGATGCCCATCATGAAGGCAATGGGAGCAAAAATAACAATCAACAGGAGGGCCGTCCCTAGATCCGGTTGGCGGATGATGAGTACGACTGGCACCAGCATCAATAATGTCGGCCAGGCCATCCAGATCCACCTCTGCTGCAGGAAACGGTTGTCTTCCCTAAAATAATGGGAGACTGCAAGCACTAAAGTAAATTTGCTGAATTCCGAGGGTTGGATGAAAAAAGGACCTATCCTCAACCAACGTTGAACGCTGGTGCCTGGCCCCCCGGTTCCATAAAACAACACAAGCACCAACAGCACGATGACCAAAAGATGAAGAACAAACCCAAGACGGGCCCAATCACGGTAATGGATGAACTGAGTCAGGAAGGCCAAAAAGATTCCGGCAGAAAACCAGTAGCCCTGACGAGCCAGATAGGCTTCTTTGGCAGGAGATCCTCCTGCCACCGAAGACATGGCAATGAATCCTAAAATGCAAAGTAGCAGGACCAGAAAACAGAGGAACCAGTCGATATTGATCAGCAGCCTTCGGTCAAACACGTCTTTTGAGAGGTTCTGTTAAAGTCGGAAAACACTATGTATGATGAGTGTCAGCGCCATGAGAAAACAAGCCAAAAGCTTGTGTCAGTTCATGTTTTTCAACCCGAATAGATGGACTTTGTTAGTATAAAAAAATAAGAGTTTTTCGAATATTAGAATGACGATCATCACTTCCTTCAACTCCTTTTACTTTTGACATGAAGCGTCTTTCTCGTATTCAAAAGCAATTCTTTGATAATTTTAGAATTGCAGAGCAAAATTTAAATGGTGTTCATGGGAAAGCAGTGCTTGGGGTACTATTTCAGGAAGAAGAATATTATCAAGAATTACAACATCATCTTGAAACAGTTGGAGTGGAAATCGAGTTTGAATCCGAATCATTGAGGTTTGACTCCACCGATTATTACGAAAAAGAAATGGGAACTGAACTTCGCCGGATTTTTCTATCTTTGAAAGGCATTTTTCCTGTTGAAGAGTCCGTGTTGTTCAAGCTTGAAACAACTGAATGGGAACACAGATGGAGAGAGTCGGGATTGAGAAGCCTTAATCTTGATCCTGGTTATCTTGACCTCCACAAACTGGTGCTATTGTCAGCAAAAGAAGGTCCTCAGAAAATATATCTCGGACAAGGAGTCTGGGCAGATCTTAGCTTGTTACGCAAGTCGGGGCATTTTGACACTTTGCCCTGGACCTTTCCAGATATTCGCGATGGACGCTATCATTCATTTTTCGAAAAGGTTCGTGATGCCTTCAAACAGGATCTTAAAGCAGCACGTGAAAGTTAAGGAGCATGAGGAACACAAGAAATGACTTCGTTTCGGGTTTTCATGTTTTAAATATTTTCAGTCTTCCTGATTCAACAAATTCATTCTATTTGAAATCTCCGTTTTGAACCCAGCAAACATCCCTTTTCTGGTTGCAGTGACTGGACCCACCTCCAGTGGGAAAAGCAGCCTTGCCCTGTGGCTTGCAGAGATGCTTGGGGGAGAACTGATTTGCTGTGATTCGATGCAGGTTTATCGTGGATTGGATATCGGAACCGCTAAGCCGACACCAGCCGAGAGGATCCGTATTGCTCATCATTTGCTCGATATCGTCAACATTGATGAAATATTCTCTGCAGGTGATTTTGTTCGTGAAACTGAAAGAATCATCAAGGAACTCCAATCACGGAATAAGGTACCCATCCTGGTTGGAGGAACAGGTTTGTACTTAAGATCACTGCTATTTGGATTAAGTCAGATCCCCGAGATTTCTCCAGAAACCAAGATTCAAGTGAATGAATTAAAATCTGGGGGAGGAACTCGAGCCTGCTGGCAGAGGCTGAAAGAACTGGACCCTTCCGGAGCCGAGAAACTCCATCCCAATGATTCTTCAAGAATCATGCGTACCCTGGAAGTGATTCTCTCGACAGGCAAACCTCTGTCCAGTTTTCAGCAAATCGAGGTTCCCAGCAATCAACGATACTCTTTTTACGGAATGGTCTGTGACCGCCCAAGGGAGGAACTTTATGAACGGATCAACAATAAAACCTTAGAGATGCTGGAACAGGGCTGGATCGATGAAGTCCGGTCATTACTTGACGATTATCCTGATCACCTCAAGCCTCTGCAGTCCATAGGTTATCGTGAAATCATCCTACACCTGAAAGGAGAACTGACAGAATCAGAGTTAATCCCTTTGATCCAGCAACGTACGAGGCAGTATGCCAAGAGGCAGTTGACATGGTTCCGTAGAGAAAGCCACCTAATTTGGAAACATCCTGATGACAAACAACGGATTCTAGAGGAATGCAGGGTTTGCCTTGAAAAAATAGGCCAAAACCTAGCATAGTCTTGTCTTAAACCAGCTTTAACCTAAAGGAGTTGCAGTGAAAAACTACAGCGTCGACCGACAGAATTACAGGATCTTTAAAACTGATAATACCCCTGATTCACCCTATGTGCATTTCTTCTGGGGAAAATTCGATTTCCGTATGAGTTTTGAAGTGTATTCCGATTCTTCCAGCGAAATGAATTCTAAGCTCTTGTTCAGTGGTCAAGGGAAAAAATACAAAACTGGAACCCTTGAATTGCTCCACCATCATCAATGGTATCAATTCATCAAACCAACCGGGCATGGTCTTGTTTTAGAAGAAACCCTTTGGGAAAAAGGCGAGGAAAAGCATTATGTCGAATTTCCACGTGACCTGTCCAGGATATGTCGTGATATTTGTGCAGAAGAACTAGGTTTCAAACCTATAATTCCTGCAGCGAATTCTTAATAATTTGGATTAGGATTCCTGTTCCTCAGATTTAGTTTAATCCTCCATAAAGTTTTCAATATTTTCAATAAAAAGAGTGGCTTGAGTAAAGTTTTCATCCAGACCTATGGTTGCCAGATGAACGAGTATGATACGGACAAAATGTTCGAACTTCTCAGGGCTCAGGACTTCACACCTGCCATCTCGATGGAAGATGCTGACTTAGTTCTGCTTAACACCTGTTCGGTTCGTGAAAAAGCAGAGCAGAAAGTTTATAGTGAGCTGGGCAGGATGCGACGACTGAAAAAGTTGAACCCTACAATGAAAATAGGGGTGGGTGGTTGTGTGGCTCAACAAGAAGGCGCAAAAATTCTGAAACGTGCACAAAACGTCGATTTCGTGTTTGGCACAGACAACCTCATTGAACTTCCAGAAATCCTGCGTGAATCGGATAACGGGGAACGTACGGTTCATATAAACCGACTGGCACCAAGACAAAAAGTCAGGGATTTCATTCCGGAATTTCCTTCTTCGGCTTCTCATCTTCCAAATCTCAAGGCCCATCTTGCCATTACCAAAGGCTGCAATAATTACTGTTCTTTTTGTGTGGTGCCTCTGACCCGAGGGACAGAAGTGAGTCGCAGTCCACAAAATATCCTTGAAGAAGCAATCAAACTTTGCAGAAACGGAACACGGGAATTATGCCTCTTAGGACAGAATGTGAATTCATACCAGGCGGATGGTGTGGATTTTGTGGAACTACTGAAAAATCTGGATGACATCACGGGACTGCAACGTATCCGCTTCATCTCCCCACATCCCAAAGATTTTCATCCTCAACTTGCTGATGCAATGGCGGATCTCCCATCTGTTTGTGAACAGTTGCACCTCCCTTTGCAATCCGGATCCAATTCTGTATTGAAGCGGATGAGGCGATGGTATACCACGCAAACTTATTTGGAGAAGGTGGAGATGTTTTGCAGACGAATGCCTGGGGGTACAATCAGTACCGATTTAATTGTTGGGTACCCTGGGGAAACCGAAGAGGATTTCCAGAATACTCTGGAAATGATGCAACGGGTGAGGTTCGACCTGATTTATGCGTTTAAATATTCCATCAGACCTGGAACTCGTGCCGCTGATGAGGAAAATCATTTGAGTGAAGAAATTAAAACAGAGAGGTTGAGGATCCTTCTTGAGACCCATGAATTGATTCTAAAAGAAAAACATGAGGAATTGTTAGGAAGCCAGCAGGAAATTCTGGTCGAAGGTCCACACCCCCGAGAAACAGATAGCATGAGCGGACGAACCCGTGGGAATCATTCCGTGGTGATACGTAATACGGATGCCCCTTCTGGAAGTCTCCTGCCTGTCCGTATCACCGGATACCGAACTCATCTCCTTGAAGCTGAAGCAATCTAAAACTGAACTCGGATTATAGCTTTCCTCAGTCCTTTAGAGAAAAGGCTTTAGTGACATTATTTTTTTCGAATTTTAGCGATGCAGACTTTATAAGCTTGATTCAATCCTGCATCATGGAACTGTTTCGAACACGGGGGAATGGAGGCGTCCGTGCTGCCGGTTTGCGATTGCAAAGGTCGTGGTCACGATAATTGACCACCCTTCGCAGAGGAGGCTCAGAAGCCGTGAAGACACAACTGTCTCCCTGATTTTCCCAGGTTTGAGTCGTACATCCGAATGCAAAAGAGATGCTGAATATCATCACCCCTGCAATCCGTATAGCCTTGAAGATGTTATTTAATGATTCCACAGAAATACATGTCAAAACATATGCATCAACGATTCAAAGTCATTCAGGATGGGAGCAAAGTAAGTGCCATCCTGTTGGTTAGCTTCCACTGAAAAACTATAGTGAATCGCATTGGAGTAGGTATGTCCCGTTTGCATGATTCGGGAGAAGCCGTTCACGAAGCCCTGAATCAGGCTTTTCAAAGTTCCGGTCTTGAAAATGCTGATTGGCTGCTTGTTTTTTTTACTCCACAGCATATTGCTCAATCTACAGAGATTTATGAAACCTTGCGTGTAAAAAGCGGTTCCGAATGTATCGCGGGATGCAGTGGTTTGGGAGTCCTTTCCGGAATGGGTGAAATCTTCAACGATCCAGGGATGGTGGTGATGCTTGGTCAAACTCCGGGTCTGGAGATCATTGCGACCTGTAAATACCAGGAACTTCAGGACAGTGCTGGAGTGAATCAACAACTCAAAGAAGAATTGGAACGGTTTGGGGGACAAAATCCGCTTTTTCTTTTTTTCCCGGATGTTTACCAGCATCAACCCTATAATTTCATCAATACCTTGAATTATGTCCAGTCTGGACCGATGGTTTATGGTGCGGGCTCATGCGATGACGGATCAGACAGGATATCGGTCCAATTCGGTTCTGAGGGTGTTGTGGCCAACGGCGCAGGAGGGCTGGGTTTCAAAGGAATCCCTCAATATGTCGCAGGGGTGACACAATCATGTAAGACGATTGGAGATCCGATGTTTGTAACCGACTTTGAGGATGATTTAGTCCTCACCTTGGACGGCACACCGGCACTGGAGGTTTTCAGCAAAGTGGCTGCAGAACTTGAATTCGATGATATTGAAGCCGCAGCAAGACAGCTACTCATTAGTTTCCCCCTGGACCCAGAAGAACCAAAATTTGAAGGCGAATTCTCAATGGTCAGACACCTGATCGGAATTGATGTGGCAAGACAAGGAATACGGGTTTCCCAAATCGTTGAAAGAGGTACCGTGGTATCTTTTGCCTACCGAAGTGCGGTCAGTGCCAGGGACGATATGAATGCGATGCTGGAAAGAATGAAAAAGGAAAGCGAAAGCCTCCCCAGTTTTGGAATCTATTTCAATTGCGCTGCAAGGGGGGAAGCCTTATATGGCAAAACCGATGTAGACATTCA
>Ga0066857_10000222_pt1 | contig 21109 bp, 16 predicted proteins | sample ETNtaG_2_FD_65602 | JGI IMG/M metagenome (GOLD analysis project Ga0066857, IMG submission 65602) | Marine microbial and viral communities from oxygen minimum zone, Eastern Pacific Ocean - ETNP201406SV203 | ecosystem: Environmental > Aquatic > Marine > Oceanic | place: Pacific Ocean: Eastern...
TAAATCTCTATCGGACTTGCTAACGGATACCCAAATAATTGATCTTAAGAAGACTTAACTTTCCAAGCAAAGGTAGTTAATCCTAAGACTATAGTAATAGGAATTATTACTGATGTGAGCGGCGATAAAAAAGAAACTAAGGCCATACTTTCAAATAGTCTTTGAGAAATGCTTAACGAAAAGGCCAGTATTAACCCAGTTAAAACTCTTTGGCCTATCTTGTGATCCCTAGCAGGACCAAATACAAGAGAAGCTGCCAAAATAGCCAATAAAATTGTAAAAACAGGTTGAAGTGCTTTTCTCCAAAATTCTAATAAAAGAATATTTTGTCTATATTGAGACTGCTCTTCATTAACATTGTTATATAATTTGGTAAGTGAAAAATACTTAGGAGAGAGTATTAAATTAAAGTCCTCTTCTTGGGGTCCCTCGACCCAGTTCATCTCTTTTATCGATTCTTTATCTCCATTTTCGACATCCATGATTTCTAGATTAAATAGACTCCACGAATTACCAATTTTTTGTGCCTCTTCAGCTGTTGTGACCTGCTTTAATTTATAAGAATCATTTAAGCTATAAATGACTATATCTTGGATAGAATTAGAATTTGGTGTTGATTTAAAAAAACTGACCGATGAATCGGATGCTAGCCAATACCCGTCATTTAAACTAATTTTATTTTGTTTCAATAATCTACTTTCCTCAGAATTCTGAGAAAGACTTGGAATAAAAAATTCAGAGCTTAGAACACCTAAGATTAAGACTAAAATTACTGGCTTGATAGAAGCCAATATAATGCTTATATCTGACTTACCTAAAACTCTTGCCGCAATTAGCTCTCCTTCTTCCGCCAAGCTTCCTAAGGCGACCAAGACTGCTATCAAACAAATATAAGATAGAAAATCATAAGCTGAATAAGGTAATGACGAAACAGAGTACAAAAAAGCGTCAATTAAGCCATAATTTTCTGAAAGATCTGACAACTCCGAAAGAATCGTAAATATTAAATCTAGTGAAATAATTGCTAAAGCGACTATGCATATACTGGATAAAACTCTCCTAGAAATATTTTTGTCTATAAGATCTCCTAATATTTGATTCATATCTAAGCTCTTTGATTAATTCTAAGATAGAGATAACAGGCAATTATCAAAAAGAATAAATGGATCAATACCATTGAATTGATTTGATTTACGGCAGACAGCTCGCTTACCCCTCTGCTGGCTATTAATAGTCCTAAATACAAAGAAAAAACTAGTAAAGCTGGTAACACTCTCTTATATCTACCCTCTCTCGGACTTGCATTACTTAGGGGAACAGCTAAGAAAATACTTATTATCGTCATAGCACAAAGGGACAATAACCAAGAAGTATTTGATGAGTCTAAAGAATTAGGTTCTTCTTCATTTTTAATATTGTTGCTAGATTCTATTTCAACTTTTAACTTCATTTCCTCGAATGATAATTTAGAAAATTTCTCAGTGTCATCTAGAAAAAAAACGCTTCCATTATTTAAGTGCATAGATTCTTCTTTAGCTCCTTCTACATAAGCATTCTGAGCAAATAAGAAAAATTCTGTAGCCTGGTTGTCTTTAGATTTATTTTTTATAAAAACTTTAGTTAAATTTGCATTTGAACTTTCTTTCGAGTACAGAAGAATAGACTCGTTGATTCTATGAAATTCACCCGGTGTTAGGGCAATTATCTTTTCTTTTAAAGTTTTCTGCTGAAGCATATCTTTTATTTGAAGGTCAAACTTGGGAGTCAGCCAAAAGGATAAGGAAAAAATTACCACACAAATTAATGTACTGCAGGCAATAAGTAATGAGTGCAGCCTCTTAAAAGAGAATCCGTTCTGCTCCATGACTATAAATTCACTCTCAGATCTTAGCTTGCCTAGAGTTAAAACGATGCCTATGAAAAAGCTAAGTGGTAAGATAATTTGACCAAATTCTGGGAGCCTAAAAAGTATGATCCAAAAAACTACTTCTGGGTTTATTTCACCTCTGGCAGCCTGATCTAAGTATTGTATAGATCTCGAAGAAACTATAATCAAAAGAAAAATTACGCTTACCGAGGCTGTATATGAGAAAATACTTTTTAGAAAGTAACGATTTAAAATCATAACTAAGAATTTAATACTTAATAGATCAATCCTACTCTGTATTGGACCAATAATCTTTAATGAAGTTTAAATTTATTTATTCTTAAGAAAATAGTATTAGAATTTGTAACAATTAATAGAGGAAAAAAAATGAAAAAAAGACTATCTTTAGCCCTGCAGCAAGACTTAAAAAAGAACCCTCTTAAGGTAAAGGCTGACTCTCTTGTTCTCGGAGTAAATGAAGGCAGAGTCTTAAATCCATTATCATCTAAGATAGATAAAGCAACTAATGGAGTAATCAAAAAACTAGCAAAAAGAAAGGAGTTCGAAGGAAAGGTTGGTCAGCAAGCTTACATAGCCTCTCCCGATGGTTTGTCTGCTGAAAGACTTTATTTAATTGGGTTTGGAAAACCGAAAGATTCATTATCTAATGAAGATATAAACAAAATTCTTAATTCCACAATTAATTCTATTAAATCTAGTAAATCTAAAAACACTTGTATATGTTTTCCTTCCTTAAAATACTCAAGTAACTCACACAGTGATTCTTGGTTTTTACAAAAGATGTCAACTTTCTTAGAAAGTAAGGTATACACATACGACGCTAAACTTAATAAAAAGAACAAAGCAATTAATCACTTAAAAAAGGTAAATCTCTATTTAGATTCTTCTCTTTCTTTAAGCAAACAAAGAAAAGCTTTAAAAACTGGTCAAATTGTTGGGCAGGGGGTGAACGCTGCAAAGGATCTAGCTAACCTTCCAGGAAATATCTGTACTCCCTCTTATTTAGCCTCAACTTCAAGATCAGCAGCAAAAAATTATGCAAAACTTAGTTGTAAAGTTTTTGGAGAAAAGGAAATGAAGAAAATGGGCATGGATTGCTTACTTTCTGTTGGTAATGGTAGCGCTCAAGAATCAAAACTAATTTCTATGTCCTATCAAGGAGGTAAAAAAGACGATAAACCTTACGCGATAGTAGGAAAAGGTATTACTTTTGACACTGGTGGAATAAGCCTAAAACCGGGGGCAACTATGGATGAAATGAAGTTTGATATGTGTGGTGCGGCTAGTGTTATTGCGACCATGCAAGTTGTTTCTGAACTAAAACTTCCTATTAATGTAGTTGGTGTGGTTGCTAGTGCAGAAAATATGCCAGGAAGTAAAGCAACTAAGCCAGGGGATGTAGTTAAAACCATGTCAGGGTTAACGGTTGAAATTTTAAATACTGATGCTGAAGGAAGACTAGTTCTTGCTGATGCACTGACTTATGTGAAAAGATTTAAACCTAAATCAGTGGTTGATATAGCTACCTTAACAGGGGCAGTAATAATTGCATTAGGACATTCGACGTCAGGTTTAATGAGCAATGATGACAAGCTAGCTAAAGAACTGTTAGATGCTGGTAAGAAGGCTTCTGATAAAGCATGGCGACTTCCTATCTGGGATGTGTATCAAAAGGATCTTGAGAGTAATTTTGCCGATATCGCCAATATTGGAGGAAGAGCAGGAACAATAACCGCAGCTTGTTTTTTATCAAGATTCGCTAAAGATTATTCTTGGGCTCATTTAGACGTTGCAGGAACAGCACACTATAAAGGCTTAGCTAAGGGCGGTTCTGGAAGACCAGTCCCTCTATTAAGCCAATATTTGATTGATAAAGCGTAATCATGCTTGAAGCTAAATTTATAGCTTCTGGTTCATCTTTCGAAGAGGCATTGAAATTTTCGTGCAGATTAACGGCCAAATTACTCTTAGGTGAAGGAAGTTTTAAGAGATCAAAAAAAGTAGATATCTATTGTGATAATCTAAAACATGCAGAAAAACTTGATAAGCTTTTATGGGAAATACCAAAAGAAGTTTTACTTCCCCACCAACTAGCTCATAAGCAAGATATAGATGAGCCTATTAGGATTGGGTACCCTGGAACTAAATTCTCAAATAAATCTGATTCTCTAATAAACATTTCACCTGAGATGCCTAATTCATTGGATGATTATGAAACTTACTATCAGTTAGTTATCATGGACGGTGCAGAGTTAAGAGAAAAGGCAGCAATAACCTGGTCTCAATGCAAAAAAGTTGGGCTAACCCCTGAATTCTTAGACCAAATATGAAGAAAAATTACGAACCTAAAAGTATAGAGAAGAGGATCTACGATAAATGGGAATCTTCAGGTTACTTTACTGCGACTCCAGATGATAAAAAGGAGCCATTTTGCATAATGATTCCTCCTCCAAATGTAACAGGGACGCTACACATGGGCCATGGTTTTCAAAATACTCTTATGGATGCCTTAATAAGACGTAAGAGAATGTCTGGTTTTGATGTCCTATGGCAAGTTGGTGTAGACCATGCAGGTATAGCAACTCAAATGGTAGTAGAAAGACAATTAGAATCTGAAGGAGTAAGTAAAGAATCTATAGGAAGGAATGCCTTTGAAAAAAGAGTATGGGAATGGAAAGAAAAATCTGGTGGAAAAATAACACAACAGCTTAGAAGGCTAGGAGCATCTGTAGATTGGTCTAGAGAAACTTTTACAATGAATGAAGATCTTAGCTTAGCCGTAAAGGAGGTCTTTGTTTCTTTATTTGACGAAGGATTAATTTACAGAGGAGAAAGGTTAGTAAATTGGGATGTTGTCTTACAAACGGCTTTATCTGATCTCGAAGTGACTTCAGAAGAGGAATCAGGATTTTTATGGCATTTTGACTACCCCCTTGAAAATGGAAGCACCATAACAGTAGCAACTACAAGGCCTGAAACTATGTTGGGTGATTCAGCTGTTGCTGTTAATCCTGATGATGAAAGATTTAAAGAATTAATAGGTCAATTCGTAAAATTGCCTATAACGGATAGAAAAATACCAATAATCCAAGACCCTTACGTAGATTCAGAGTTTGGAACGGGTTGCGTCAAGATAACTCCTGCTCATGACTTTAATGATTTTGAAATAGGAAAAAGGCATGATCTACAAATTATTAATATCTTAAATCTAGACGGGACATTGAATGGATCTGTTCCTGATAAATTCCAAGGCCTGACAACAGTTGAAGCTAGAGAAAAAATCTTAAAAGAAATGGAATCATTGGGTCTTCTAAATAAAGTAGATCCTCATAAAACAAAAATCCCTAGAAGCCAAAGGAGCGACTCCGTATTAGAACCGATTATAACCAATCAATGGTTTGTAGATGTTAAAAAAATGTCTATAGAAGCAATTAAGGCAGTAGAAGAAAATGAAACAGAGTTTATTCCAAAAAATTGGGAAAATACTTATTTTGATTGGATGAATAAAATTCAGGACTGGTGTATAAGTAGGCAACTATGGTGGGGTCATAGGATACCGGCTTGGTTCGATAAAGATGAGAATATATACGTTGGAAAATCAGAAGAAGAAGTAAGACAGAAATATGGACTTTTAGATATTGAGCTTCGTCAAGAGGAAGATGTTTTAGACACTTGGTTCTCTTCAGCTTTATGGACCTTTTCTACCTTAGGATGGCCGAAAGAAGATAACCTTTTATCAAGATACCATCCCACAAGTGTCCTTGTAACTGGCTTTGACATAATTTTTTTCTGGGTGGCTAGAATGATTATGATGACAACTCATTTTATTTCTGAAGTTCCATTCAAAAAAATACTGATTCATGGACTAATTAAGGACTCCGAAGGGGTTAAGATGTCTAAATCTAAAGGAAATACACTAGATCCTCTTGACATCATAGATGGGATAAATCTCTCTGACCTTTCTGCAAAACGTACTGATGGGCTTATGCAACCTCAAATGAAAGAGAGGATTGAAAAACAGACTAAAAGAGAATACCCAGAAGGAATCAGCGCTTATGGCACTGATGCCTTAAGACTAACTTTCTGCTCTCTTGCAACAGGTGGAAGAGATATTAATTTTGATATGAAGCGGGTAGAAGGTTATAGAAATTTCTGTAATAAACTTTGGAATGCTTCAAGATTTATAGAGATGAATATAGAAACTTCAGGTGTGTCTGACGAATTAAACGAAGATTTAATAGAAAGATGGATAAATTATAAATTCAATTTAGCCGCAAAGAAGGTAGATGATGCCTTCGAGACTTTTAGGTTTGATTTAGCTACTAAAGCTATCTATGAATTTATCTGGTATGAATTCTGTGACTGGTATATAGAATTATCTAAAATTAAACTATCCAAAGAAAGTAAAGATAACTCTAGAACAGTTAAATCTATGGTAAGTCTATTAGAGAAGACTCTCAGGCTTGCCCACCCCATTATGCCCTTCATAACTGATGAAATATGGATCCATTTTAAACCTTTCCATCAATCTCCAGAGGAAAGCATAATGATTTCTGAGACACCAAAGCATGAGGATGGACTTTCTGATGAAGGTTATCATTCTGTGGAGTGGCTAAAGGAAATAGTTTCTGGAATAAGAAACATAAGAGGTGAAATGCTAATTAAACCATCTCAAAAGATAAAAGCTTTTTATAAGGACGGTGACAATCTTGATAAAATTAGATCTAGAGATTTAACAAACTTGATCATAGAAATTGCCGGGTTGGAAAGTCTTGAATGGATAAATGAAGATCTAGACCCTCCCCCTTCTGCTGTAGTTGTTATTGAGAACTTAAAAGTCTTATTGCCTTTAGAAGGGCTAATTGATCCTCAAGAAGAAAGTAAACGGTTAACAAAGAAAATCGAAAAGATATCCAAAGAACAAGAAATGCTCTCATCCAAGCTAAAAAATAAAAAGTTCACTGACAATGCGCCAAAAGAGCTAGTGCAAGACCAGCAAGAGAGATTGAATTTGATTTCAACAGAACTAATAAACCTTAAAACTCAGTTAAAAGAAATAAGCAAGTTGGCTTAGATCATTAGTATATAAAATTAGCTATAATAAATCATGTTCTTAAGATCTTTCATAACCAGCGGATTTATAGCAATACTATATACAATTTTGATTGCTTATTTGTCAGGTAACCAATTGCCCTTAGGAAGCACACAAATGTATGTGGTTATGGCTATTTTTTGGTCAATGGGATTCTTTTCTATTATGGGGTTTATATACGGAAGAAAGATTAAAAGAAACTTTAGAGGTGAAACTGGCACCATAAAATGGTTCGACCCTAGCAAGGGTTATGGTTTCTTGATAAGAGATAAGGGAGGAGATCTTTTCGTTCACCTTAGGTCAGTGCAAACTCAGGACAGAAGAAAACTGAAAGAAAATACCAGAGTTAGATTTTCAGTAGAAAATACTGAAAAAGGACCTCAAGCAGAAAATATTAGAATAATCTAAAACAATCGTTCTATAAACCAATAAATTCCCAAACAAGCTAAACCGGAAGCTGTATAAACTCTAAGGATATCCGTCTTGAAGTTTACTAACTTATTGGTTAAATACATTAAAGCTAATAAGGAAAAGATAATTAATAATTGCCCTATCTCAACTCCTAAGTTGAAACCTAATAAGGCTGGTATAAATCTTTCTTGCATTAATCCAATGGAAGACAAATTTCCTGCAAACCCGAAACCATGAACAAGCCCAAATAGAATGGTCAACATGAGAATAGGATTTTGATTATTAAATCTTTGTGAAAGGCCAAAGTAACAATAAGAAAATAAACCTAATCCTACAAGGCCTAGAATATACTTCTGACTGCCCATCAGCATAAATAATAAGATGAATAGAATCCATGAATAGAGTAAATATCTATTATAAAGATCGTACTGCTTAGTTAATGAAGCAACACATTCTATTGACACTATCACAATGGAATAACCAATTAATGATTCGACAAATAAAGAGGCTGGGGTTATGTAATTTAGGGAACCTAAAGCAAGGGTAATGCTATGCCCAATCGTGAAACCAGTAATTACTATTATTAAATTCTTTCTTTGTAGTTTTAGTAACAACAAACCCAATAAAAAAGCTATATGGTCTAAGCCAGTTAGAATATGTCTAACCCCTAACTCAAGATAATCTGAAAATGATGAATAAGCAGAAATTTCATCTTGGTTTAATAAAGAAGACTCGTTCCATCGTCTTGAAGAAACTGTGAATACTTTTTCGGGATAAGATTGTCCGTCTATCTCTATAGTAGCTATATGAACATGACTAGAATCTTCACCGAAGAAAAGATTAAAAATTATATCTAATGGCTCTTTATGGCACGACTGCTTCCATCGAAGTGATACGTAGCCAGTACTTAATGAAGATTTAAAATACGGACCTTGATCTAATTCACAAGAACCTTCAATAATATAATTACTTAAAACTTCCTCTTGAAGATTACTCTCCCAAGATTTACCAAAATTGGATTTAATTTTAGAAAGGACAGAAATTTGAATATTAAAATCAATCTCTATTAAGGTTTTGTCACTATTCTTTATCTCGATGTGAGAATAAGATTCACTTCTCTGATGAGAATAAATCAAAGTACAGAAAACTAAAACTACTACAACTAAAGAAGCCCTAAAATACATTCTATTCTTTTAGATTTCTAGTTATGTCATACCATTTTTTAAGATTATCTAAGTATTGTCTCAATGACTGATCATCTCTTCTCTTAGAGAATTCGGATAAAACAGTATTTCTTATATCAGCATATTCGGGTTGGACTGCGTTCTCTTTATCGACCAAAAAAATAATTTTAAATCCTCCTGAAACTTTCTTAGGCTCAGTAAACTGACCAGGTTTAAGCAGTTGGGCTTCTCTCATCAAAGAAGGGCCAATGTATTCTCTTACCTTGCTTAAAGTCATAAGCGTGTCAGGGATCATAAGCGCTGATCTACTTCCTGTTAAGGCAACGTCTTCAAACCTTTCCCCTTCTAAAAGTCTAAAGAAAGCATTTTCAGCTTTATCAAATGTTTTATCTCCTAATTCTTCTTCTGAAAAATATATTTGCTTTACTCTTAACCTGTTGGCTTTTGTAAAAAAACCAATGTTTTCTTTAAAGAATTCTATTAATTCATTTTCCCTAGGTTCTTTGCGTGAACCCTCTGCAACAATATTCTTAATCATTTGCTGAACAATAGTTCCTCGAGCCATTGGATTATTTTCTAACATCCCTAAATCTATAGCTCTTTTAATTAATAATTCTTCTTCTATCATTCTTTCAAGAACGTACTCTTCATCTTTTTTAGTTAATGGCGATCTTTTGTCCTTTGCTAACCCTTCTAATTGCATTTGGTACTTTTCTTTAGGAATTACTTGATCTTCGATCTTAGCAGCCCAATTCTGATCAGAAATATTATTTTTCTCTACTATAGACATAGCAGCTAAAACGATTCCTAGTATTAAGCCTAAGCCTAGAACTGATTGATGTTTACTTAAGTTATCCATCTAATAACATCTCAACATGAGGAATCCCATCTTCATCATAAGGATTTCCTTGTACTTTAAATCCATGATTTTCATAATAAGCAATAAGATATTCTTGAGCAGAAATTCTATATAAGCTTGACTCATATACCTCTTTCCCTTTTTGTATACCCATAGTCAATAGGCTGTCACCTAGTTTTTTTCCTCTGTAATTTTTATCAATTGAAACCCTTCCAATTGAAGCTTCAATGTATTTTTTACCAGGGGGAATGAGCCGTAAATAACCTATTAGACTTCCTTTATCTCTGACTAACAAATGCAAGCTGCATTGGTCCAAACCATCAGCATCTAGGTACCATGACTGTTGTTCTACTACAAAAATCCCCTGTCTAAATCTTAAAACCGCATACAGCTCATCTTTATTAAGCTCTTTATAGGCTTTCCATTCCCAAGTTAGACTTTCAGTGTTCAAGTTTAAGGGCAGAGATTCGGGTTGCTTCTATGAATTGCTTCAATTGCCTTAAGATTCTCATCATTTAAGTCGACTTCAATACTACCGACAGCTAATTGCAATTGCTCCATAGTGGTAGCTCCGATTATATTAGAAGTAACAAAATCTCTAGAATTCACAAATGCGTTAGCCATTACCGAAGGGTCCATACCTATCGAATTTGCATATGCAACATAAGACTTTATAGCTTCATTTGCACCTGGAACCTCATACCTATCACCTCTTTCAAAAAGTGCTGTCCTGGATCCTTTGGGCCTGGCTCCATCTATATACTTACCAGTTAAATAGCCTTGCGCCAAAGGCGAATAGGCCAACAAACCTACTTTTGACCTATGGAAGTACTCAGACATTCCTTGCTCGTAAGTCCTATTTAAAAAATTATACGCATTCTGAACAGAAACAACCCTGGGGAGATTATTTATCTCAGAATATTTTAAAAACTCTGACAAACCCCACGGGGTTTCATTAGATAAACCTACATATCTTATTTTGCCACTGGTTACCAGGTCTGATAGAACTTTTAGCGTTTCATTTATAGGGGTACTTTCTGACTCAATGTGTTTATAGCCAATGCCACCTGATCCAAACATACTTAATGGTCTATCCGGCCAGTGTAATTGATAAAGATCTATATAATCCGTTTGCAACCTTTCTAAGCTGGAGTTCACAGCTTCTTCAATATTCTCTCTATCTAATTTTGTTCCATCTCCTCTAAACCAATTCATAGGACTCCTTCCAGCAACTTTAGTTGCCAAAATGACTTCCTCCCTATTCCCTGTTTTTTTAAACCAAGACCCTATGCATTCTTCAGTCCTACCTTGAGTCTCTGCTTTTGGTGGGATTGGATAAAGTTCTGCTGCGTCAAAGAAATTAACTCCTTGATCTAGAGCATAGTCCATCTGAACATGGCCTTCTTCCATAGTATTTTGCTGGCCCCATGTCATAGTTCCTAAACAAATTACGCTTACATCAATATCTGTGTTTCCAAGCTTCCTATATTCCACTTTAATCTCCTTAATAGAATTTATTCTTCTAATGAATTAGGCATATAATACGCGAATTATAAAAGAGATAAGAAAGAAATGAATAGAAGCATTTACGAATTTTCGTGTAAAGACTCATCAGGAAATGAAGTTAATTTATCTGATTTTAGAGGCAAAACAATATTAATAGTTAACACCGCTAGCAAATGCGGTTTTACTCCTCAATATAATGGACTGCAATCTCTTCAAGAAAAATACGATGATGAGGAATTTTCCGTGCTTGCTTTTCCTTGCAATCAATTTGGTGGGCAAGAACCTGGTACTGACGGTGATATACAAGATTTTTGTTCCCTTAACTTCAAAACTACTTTCCCTGTGTTTAGTAAAATAGATGTTAATGGAGAAAATGCACATCCGCTCTATGAATTCCTTTGTTCAGAAAAAAAGGGGCTGATGGGTTCTGAAAAAATAAAATGGAACTTCACTAAATTCCTTATTAATAAAAAAGGTGAACCTGTGGCTAGATATTCTCCTACTACAAGGCCAGATAAGATTTCTAAAGATATAGAAAAGTTAATTACTAATTAGAAAAAAAAGACTTACTCAAAAAACTCTTTCTTAAAGATTTAGACATTAAAACGGCGTCTTCTCTGCCTTCCTTTAATCGGTAATAGTTCTTCCTTAATCCATTTGCCTTAAAACCTAATGCTTTATAAAGATTAATTGCCACAGTATTTGATTTTCTCACTTCTAGAAAAATCTTTTTACTTCCCATGACTTCTGCCGCCAGAAGCATTTTCCCAAGCAGATCCTTTCCTAGACCCTGCCCTCTTTTAGTAGAAGTTAAACCTATATTTAATAAATGAGATTCTTCAATTGATACAGATAGTATTGCAAATCCTATTACTCTTTTATCTTGCCTAAGAACCAAAGAGTAATACCCTTTCTCTAAACAGTCTTGAAGATTATTTTTTGTCCACGGGAAAGGGTTTGATTCTCTTTCTATATCTAAAACAGTTTCTATATCTTCTACTCCCAAATAATCGTATTCAGTTTCTATCATGGCATTCATAAAGTTAAATCTCCTTTTAAAGCAATAAAAAATTCTTGCTTCGCATTAGCTGAACTGCAAATGCTCTCTAAAGAAGGAAAAGAGAGAATTTTTATATGGTCATGATATAAAGACTCTATTAAAAGTGAGTCAAAAAGGTATGCCGTTTTTATGTCCTGCTTAGTTGCTTTCTCTAAATCTATCCTCTCTATAGAATCTTCTTTTAAGAAATATGCCACTGATTTTATAAATCTTTCTCTCTCTAATTTATTAAGACCTAAACTTCTAGGAGAAGAGATTATTAGTTTAGAAACTCCAATAAGAAACAATTCAAGCTCTATTTCGTCTTCTTGCTTCTTGGTCCAAAAAGTGAACCCTAATTTTTCTAGTTTATTATATTTTGATAGCTCCATTTTCTTAATTCTACCCTTAGAATAAAAACTCACAACTTGACCGGTACCATTGGCATATATAAGCTAGCCATTAATAATTTTAGTCATGAAAATAAAATTGATTAATCGACTTACCAACCCGGTCTCTTTAAGAAGGAGATTACCGGGTTTATATCTATAAGTTTATTAAATAAACTTCCTAATAATTCTAATATCTAAAACTTTAATAAGGATTAAATAACATTGACTAAAATAATTAATAAATCAGTTTCTAAATACAAGCCATTTGAGCAAATTCAGTTAGAGGATAGAAGCTGGCCTTCCAAAAGCATTAACAAAGCTCCTATTTGGTGCAGCGTTGATTTACGAGATGGGAATCAAGCTCTAATTGAACCTATGGGAGAAGAGAGGAAGCTCAGAATGTTCAAGATGCTTCTTGATATTGGTTTCATCGAAATTGAAGTTGGCTTTCCTTCTGCTTCTCAAACAGATTTTGATTTCGTTAGAAAAATAATAAATGAAAACTTAATACCTGAGCACGTAACTATTCAAGCTTTAACTCAAGCTCGACCAGAGCTCATTAAAAGAACTTACGAAGCTTTAGAAGGCGCACCTCGAGCCATAGTACATGTCTACAACTCCACTTCTACTTTACAAAGACGAGTTGTTTTTAACAGCGATATGGAAGGTATAAAAAGAATAGCTATTGATGGAGCAAAAGAAGTTAAAGATTATTCTGAAAAATACCCCCTTACAGATTGGATGTTTGAATACAGCCCAGAAAGTTTTACGGGTACTGAGCTTCCTTACGCCGTTGAGGTGTGTAATGCAGTTAATGAAATATGGGAACCTTCTAAAAATAAGAAATCTATAATTAACCTTCCTGCGACAGTTGAAATGGCCTCACCTAATATCTACGCTGATCAAATAGAGTGGGTTTGTAAGAACATTGATAATAGAGAAAATATTATAATCAGCCTTCACCCTCATAATGATCGTGGTACAGCAGTTGCAGCAACTGAATTAGGAGTGATGGCTGGAGCCGATAGAATAGAGGGGACTTTATTTGGCAATGGTGAGAGAACCGGAAATGTAGATTTAGTTACTTTAGCTTTAAATATGCTTACTCAAGGAGTTGATCCTGAATTAGATTTTTCAGACATAAACCCAATAATGAGGGAAACAGAGTATTGTAACCAACTACCAGTGCACCCAAGACATCCGTATGCTGGAGACCTTGTATTTACTGCCTTTTCAGGCTCGCATCAAGATGCCATAAAAAAAGGATTAAATGAATTAAGAAATTCTAATCAAGAAATATGGGAGGTTCCTTATCTCCCAATTGATCCAAAAGACTTAGGTAGATCCTATGAAGCAGTTATCAGAATTAATAGCCAATCAGGCAAAGGAGGAGTTGCTTATCTATTAGAGAAAGACCATGGACTTAGTATGCCTAGAAGGTTACAAATAGAATTTAGTCAGGTCATTCAGAAAATTGCTGACGAGACTGGTAAAGAAATATCTGCTTCAGACATTTGGGAAACTTTTCAGGAAACTTACTTTAATGAAGAAGGGGAATTCAAATTCCTTGAACATCATATCAACTCGAGAGCGAATAAAGACGGCCTTCAAGAAGATGAAATAGAAATTAAGATTAAGGAAGGAGAAACTACTAGAATGATAAAAGGATCTGGTAATGGACCTATAGATGCCATGATAGATGCTTTAAGTTCAAGTTTAGATCTTAAGATAAGAATAGCCGACTACCATCAGCATGCAATTAGTTCGGGTTCTGATGCAAAAGCAGTTGCTTATTCTGAAATTTCTTATAAAGATCAGTCTGTTTGGGGTATTGGCATTCACCAAAATACAGTTATTGCAGGCCTTGTATCTGTAATTAATGGCTTAAATAGATTGTCTATATAAGTTTAATCTTTAATATAACTCTATTAAAGATTAGTCGAGCTTGGAGAGAAATGGATAACGCACAGCAAGTAAAACGGAATACTATATTAGCTTATGGGGGATTAGCTACTCCGCTAGCTATGATAGGTTATCCTATAGCTATTTGGTTAATTCCTTTCTACTCTGAAGTTGTAGGAATTCCACTTTACGTCATTGCTAATATATTACTAATTGCGAGATTCACTGACGTAATCACTGACCCCATTCTTGGTCAATTAGGCGATTCAACGAAAACTTCTTTTGGAAGAAGAAAGCCCTGGATAATCTTAGGTGTTCCTCTAATGATGTTGGCTATTTATAAATTATTTATTCCTGGCACTGAGGTCACAGTTATATACTTTGTTACTTGGATGATGCTTATGTATTTAGGGTCAACAATTATTGGTATACCCTATGGTGCTTGGGGAGCTGAAATTTCTCCGGAGTATCATCAAAGGTCTAGGATCGTTAGTGGCAGAGAAGGATGGACTCTTATAGGTTTATTAATATCGGCGCTTATACCTCTTGCGATTGAGGTTTCAGGTCAAGGAATTAATTTATCGGAATCTTTAAAAAGGATGCTTTCAGCAATCTTCTTATTTCAGGACTTCTCTACCTCTGGAAAAATGGCAGACATACTTGCAAATATGGGTATGGGAATTATCTTTTTATTGCCTATATTTGCTGCAATAGCACTTTTGAAGGTTCCTGATCCAATGCCAAAAGTAGAAAAGAAAATTCCTCTTAAAGAAGGTTTAAAGTACGCTGCTGAAAATCCTCTTCTAGTTAGAATCTTATTAATAATATTCTTGGTTATTGCAGGCGAATCATTTAGAAATACTTTATCTTTATGGTTTGTAAGAGATGTTATTGGAATAGAAACAGTGGGTGCTTCTTATGCGAGGTATTTCATAGCTGGATTTATTGCTATCCCTTTTTGGCTTTGGCTTGGTAAAACAATTGGAAAACACAAAGCTTTTTGCATAACACTTATTGGAACTGGTTCGGTTAGCTTTTTATGCTTCTTCTTGGAAAGTGGAGATTATAAGCTATTTCATATCCTCTTCTTGATGAAAGGAGCGTGTTTTGGAGGCCTCCAATTCTTGCCTGCTTCTATGCTTGCTGATGTAGTTGATTTAGATTCGCTCAAGACGGGAGGAAGGCGCGCTGGGACATTCTTTGCTTTAAATGGAATGATAGCTAAAGTTTCTGCTATGCTGGCAGTTTGGGCTGCAGCAATACTTGTTGATGCTTCTGGATTCGTTCCAGGAACTGAAAATAGTGATTCAGCTATGCTCGCTTTAAGAGTTTATTACTGTCTTGGATGTGCTGCTTTCTTTCTACCCGCACTCTTCTTAACATGGTTTTACCCTTTAACCAAAGAAAAACATCGGGAGCTTAGAGAGGAATTAGAACAGCAAACCACATAGTAAGTATATTAAAAAAACCTAACTCACAATATTATTATCGTTCCAATTAATTAATATTCCTTTCTCATTTGGCTTGGCATGGAATTCTTCGCATACCCAAAGACTGCTTACAGCTGCAAGCTTATCTCCTATATAAATTAAAGGTAACCGATCTCTCTGCCAAGGCGGTATCTGATATTCTTGAAGAAGTTTCTTTAATTTTTGGCTCTTATCTCTTCCATAAGGCTTACATCTTTCTCCACCTTCTCTACCTCTTATAATCACTTTGTTTTTTATGTAAGAACTGCTTATTCCGTGACCTAAAGAACTCTCAGTAAAGAGAAGACCTGAAGGTATTTCTATTTTCGATTTTAAATCCCAGTCCAATTTAAAATTAGCATCTAATCTATCTAAAGAAAGCTCTTCGGATATAAAGATTTCTTCTCCCTTTACATACAATACAAAGGGCCTCTTCTCTTCCTTGCCGGCTACAGGAAATTTTAGTGTATCTACTGATTTAGAATTCCGTAATGTATTAACTACTTGTTTTAGAAATTGATTTCTCATTTTTATATTAAATTCTGAATTGAGCCAAAAGAATAAAAGATTCTCTACTCTTTCCTTCGATAATGATAAAAGCTTTTTTAGATCTAAAGAATTTAAACCAGATCTAACGGAATTCAAGTCACTTACTGCTATTTCAAGAGAGATCTTATTCTGTTTAATGGCCTCAGCGGATAAATGTAAGATGGACTTGTTCAAAGAATTCCATCTAGTCTTAGCCTTCGGAATAAGTTCTTGCCTTAAGAAATTCCTCGATATAGTTATGTCTTTATTCGATTCATCTTCTATCCAAGTTAATTCATTTGATAAAGCGTATTCCTTTATTTGATCTTTAGGAATATCTAATAAGGGCCTATACATATTTAAGTTTTTTTCTTTTCTCCAAACCGGGATGCCTTCAAGCCCATTTATGCCTGTCCCCCTCATTATCCTAAATAATATTGTTTCTATTTGATCTTCTTGATGGTGAGCAGTAAGGATTAAATCATTGACATTACCCCATTCAATAAACTTTTTGTATCTTAGATTACGTAGGTTTTCCTCTGATTTATTATCTATGTTTCCCAACCTCCACGATGTAAATTGAATTCCTAAATCTGAGGCGGTCTTACTACAGAATTCTTCCCATTTATTAGAAGAAGGGCTCACCGAATGATTCACATGTAATGCAAATATTGTAGATTTATCCTTAATACTCTGACTTAAGAGATGAAGTAAAACAGTAGAATCTAAACCACCAGAATAAGCTACGCCAATTCTTTCATATGAAGTAAATTCACTAAAGGAAATCTCACTAATAAGTTTCATCTAGTTATAAAGAACCGTAATCCATCAAACGCTTATATCTAGCTTCAAGTAAACTGGGTATCGACTCTTGAGTTAGTCTATCAAGACTAAGAAGGATAGAATTTTTAAGATTTTCACTAGTTTGGTCAAAATTCCTGTGAGCTCCTCCTAAAGGTTCTTTTATAATTTCATCAATGAGTTTTAATCCTAATATACTCTCAGCACTTATTTTCATTGCTTCTGCAGCTTGAGGAGCCATTGCGGAGTCTCTCCATACAATACTGGCGCAAGCTTCAGGGGAAGCAACAGAGTAGGTTGCGTGTTCCAACATACTTATATGATCACCTACACCTAAGGCTAAAGCTCCACCAGAACCCCCCTCTCCAACTATGTTTACCAAGATGGGTGTTTTTAAAGAAGACATAATTTGTAAGTTGTAAGCAATTGCTTCGCTCTGCCCTCTTTCTTCACTATCTATTCCAGGATAAGCTCCAGGAGTATCCACCAAAGTAATTATAGGGAGCTTAAACCTTTCAGCTAACTTCATTAGCCTACAAGCTTTCCTATATCCTTCAGGTTGAGACATTCCAAAATTATGTTCAATTTTTTCTTCTGTAGTTCTTCCTTTTTCATGACCTATTAATACTACTTTATAGTCGCCTATTGAACCTATACCTCCCAAAACAGCTCTATCATCTGAAAAATGACGATCTCCATGTAACTCATCAAAAGAATCCGTAATTCTTTCTATATAATCAATAAAGTGAGGTCTTTCAGGATGTCTAGCTACTTGTACGTTTTGCCATGGCGTTAAGTTAGAGTATATTTTTTCAGTAAGCTTAACTGCAGACTCATTTAAGCTAATAACTTCAGACTTAATTACTTCTTTAGATAAATCAGAGCTTTCTAATTCCAGAATCTTATTCTCTATTTCAGCAATAGGCTGTTCAAAATCTAAATAACTTTTTACCATATACAATATTAATTTACGTGAGATTGAGAAAAATAAACTAGCTCTATATTCTCTTCTCCAAACTTATTTACCAATAGTCTTAAGTTTTCATCGTCGAGTTTAATAGAATAATTTTCAGGTAGCAAAATATCTGCTTCAGCATCATTTCCTTTATAGCTAATAGTAATCAAGTTTCCTTCATTAGAATTAGTCATCTCTTTAATAAAAGTAACAGCTTTGGAATGTCCTTCCATATCCTGGTTTAACTTAATCTTAATGGTCTTAATATATTCGTTTCTAGCTTGATTAAAGGTGAGGATTTTATCAGCTATCATTTTGTATGATTGTTTCTCTGAGTAACTATCTTTTTCAATAACCCCTTCAAAAACCAAAACTTGCCCTTTCTTCAGAATATTTCTGTATTTATCAAATATTTCGGCCCAGATAGAGACTTCTATCTTTCCCGAGGAGTCATCTATGGTAGCAAATGCAAACCTACCTCTCTTGCCCTGCCTAACATTGAGATGCAGCAAGGTTCCGGCAACACGTTGAGTATGGGATTCAGTTTGTAATTCCGATATAAAAAAGCCGCACATTCTTCTTACTTCTTTTTTCTTGTCGTCTAAGGGGTGTGTATCTAAGTAAAAGCCTAAAGCACTCCATTCAGCCGAGACAGGATTGAACCCTAAGTCTTCAAAAACCTCTTTTTCAATCTCATAATTATCTTCTTGCTGCTCAAAAAAATCTTTAATGTTGCTCTTACCTCTTTCTGTTGTTTGTTCTGCGTTCTTTAATACAGAATCTATTCTATTAAATAAGGAACTTCTATCGCCTAAACAATCCATGGCACCAGAGCCTATTAACGCTGTCAGTATTCTCTTATTGACTCTATTAAATCCAACTCTAATACAAAAATCTAACAAGTCTTTATATTTTGATTCATTTCTTGTTTTAATTATCTTTTCTACCAAAGACTCACCTATGCCCTTTATTGCGCCTAGTCCATAAAGTATTGTCTGAGAATCTGTATCCTCAAACTGGTAAGAACTCTTATTGATATCAGGCTTATTAACAGTCAAGCCAATATTTCTACAATCTTCTACAAATAATTGAATATTATCTGTATTACCCAAATCGCAAGATAACACTGATGCCATGAACTCTGCAGGGTAGTGAGCTTTTAACCAGGCAGTTTGGTAGGCTATCAAGGCATAACCTACTGAGTGCGACCTATTAAATCCATAACCCGCAAACTGTTCTATTTGATCAAATAAATTAGCTGCGTATCTTTTATCTACATCTTTGCTTACCGCTCCTTCAACAAACGTAGAACGCAGTCTTTCCATTTCCTCTTTCTTCTTTTTACCCATAGCTCTACGTAATATATCTGCTTGGCCTAAACTAAAACCAGATAGCTCTTGAGCTATCTGCATTACCTGTTCTTGATAAACAATAACTCCATAAGTGGTACTAAGAATCTTCTTTACAGCATCGTGCCCATATGTAACCTCTTCCCTTCCATGCTTTCTATTGATATATGAATCAACCATATTCATTCCTAATGCCCCTGGCCTGTAAAGAGCATTCATGCTGACAATATCTTCAAAATCATTAGGCACTAGTTGTCTTAAATAATCTCTCATTCCTCTTGATTCTAGTTGAAATACTCCAGTAGTCTCAGCTCTCTGAAGCAATTCAAAGGTCTTCTTATCTTTTAACGATAGATTCTCAATATCTATATGATCTTTGGGATCTTGTTTTTTAGAATTAATCCTTTCTACAGCTTGATCTAAGATAGTTAAAGTTTTAAGACCAAGAAAATCAAATTTAACTAATCCAGCTGACTCTACATCTCCCATGTCAAATTGGGACGCTACAGTTCCTTTATCTGGATCTAATATTAGAGGAGTAAAATCTGTTAAAGCAGTAGGGGCTATCACAACTCCTGCGGCGTGCGTCCCTACGCTCCTAGAAAGCCCTTCAAGCTTTAAAGCCATATCAAAGACTTCTCTAGCCTCTTCAGATTCATCAATAGTTTCTTTGAATTGTTTTTCTTTATAAGCTTCTTCAAGAGAAATGCCCAAAACATCTGGTATTGCTTTAGCTAACCTATCTCCAAAGCCATAAGGCTTACCAAGAACCCTCACAACATCTCTTAAGACTGCTCTTGCGGCCATAGTTCCTCTAGTGCTAATTTGCGCAACAGAATCTTTCCCATATTTATTGGTTACGTATTCAAGAACCTTATCTCTACCTTCAATACAAAAATCTATATCGAAGTCAGGGTTGCTAACCCTTTCGGGATTAAGAAACCTTTCAAATAGTAAATCATACTTTATAGGGTCTATTGCAGTTATGCCTAAAGCATACGCAGTGATAGAACCAGCCCCGGACCCTCTTCCTGGTCCTACAGGTATTTTATGTTCTTGAGCCCAGTTAACAAAATCAGCAACGATTAAGAAATATCCTGCAAAATCTAATTTACAGATCATTTCAAGCTCATATTCCAACCTCTCAAAATATTTATTATTATCTACAGCGTAGGTATTTTTTGAATTAGCAATATCCTCTATTCTCTTTTCTAAGCCTTTCTTAGAAAGGCTCCTTAAATGGTCTTCACGAGATTGATCCTTAGGTACTTCAAAGTCAGGAAGATAGAATTGACCTAAATCCAAATCAAGATTGCACTTTTCCGCTATTCTTACAGAGTTTATAAGTGATTCGGGTAGATCAGAAAAGAGCTCTATCATTTCTTCTTTAGACCTTAAATATTGGGTTTCCATATAGTCTTTAGATCTTCTAGGGTCATCTAAAATTTCACCTCTTTGTATGCAAACTCTAGCTTCATGAGCTTCAAAATCAGAAGGGTTAACTTCTGGATCTATGGGCATCAAGAATCTAACGTTGTTTGTTGCTACTAAAGGAACTCCTAATCTTGAAGCAACTTCAATCACTGCTTCGTTATATTCACTTTCATTAGATCTACCTAGCCTTTGTATTTCTAAAAAGAAATCTTCTTCAAATAAGTTCTTAAAGAAATTTATTCTTGTTTCAGCTAATTTAAGATTGCCAGATAATATTGACTGGCCTATATGTCCTTCAAT
>Ga0066857_10000299_pt1 | contig 18098 bp, 15 predicted proteins | sample ETNtaG_2_FD_65602 | JGI IMG/M metagenome (GOLD analysis project Ga0066857, IMG submission 65602) | Marine microbial and viral communities from oxygen minimum zone, Eastern Pacific Ocean - ETNP201406SV203 | ecosystem: Environmental > Aquatic > Marine > Oceanic | place: Pacific Ocean: Eastern...
GATATCCAGAATCCGTGCAGTTCCTGCTACAATCCCTGTATACATGCTAATCCTCCTCGTATGGGCCCCCTTCTGTACCAGGCCACAGGTCCAGGATTCTTGCAATAATCTTCCTAGTTCCATCTAGGTCGTCCGACAACCCCTCGACTCGAGTAACCTCCACATGATCGAACCCATGCTCATCCAGCCCCGCTCTTATTGCGTCGATCGAGTGCTTCTGGTCATATCCCAGGGCAATCACGTGGGGCTTGACTTCCCCCAATATCTCGAATATTGGTACTCCTGGAGGATTCCCAACTATCGCCTTGTCGACGGGCTTCAGACCCTCGACCATCCGCCTCCTAAGCTCTTGACTGGTGATCGGTTCGTGCTTCTGCCTTCGTACAGTCTCATCGTGGGCAATGACGACAATTAACTCGTCACCAAGAGATTTTGCTTGCTCAACATAGTGCAAATGACCTGCATGGAGAATGTCGAAGATTCCAACCGCCATTACCCTGACCATCTATAGAGACCCCGCTGATATCTTCGCCTAATCCTTTTCATCGAATGCAGCAGAAATCTGCTCTCCAGTTATCATGGGGATTCCATGACTTGCTGCATACTCCCTAGCCCCATCCAAGGACAACGCCCCATCTCCATCCGGTTCCAGCATCTCGGCACCAATCGTGCAGGGGACTAATCCAGCTAATCTTGCTATGGAAACGGCTAATTCGGTATGGCCCTGTCTAGTCTTGAGTCCTCCAGGCGACTCTCTGCATACGGGGATATGGCCTGGAGTCCTGAATTCCTTCCCCAATTCATAAAGTGCAGAATCTCCCTTCGCCTCTTCACGAATCAGTTCTCCTGACAATTCTCCGAACCTTCTCGTCGTCAGGGCCCTGTCCCTGTCGGTGATTCCAGTGTACGTTTCTCTATGGTTCAATGAAAGAGTGAAAGCCGATCTCGAATCATATTGGAGGTCATTTGTGACCAGATGCTCCAGAACAGGGTTCTCTCCAACTAAGGCGTCATGGGAGTGAATGTCCTGAAGCCAAGGAAGTCCAAACATCTCCCCAATTTCGTCCCCTATTGCCAGGAAAAGAAGGCCACCACAGTCTTTCCTCAGCCTACGAATTACCTCGGGAGTAGCTGCAGTCGCAGGCCATAGTAGGTCAGTCTCCCTCTCTCGGAAGTCAGAATCAAAGATCATTACAGGATTTCCTGACTCGAATGCCGCAATCGATCTAGCGACTCCGTCATCCATGTTCGGCGGAGGGGCCATTGATACCCGATACTTTCGGTCTAGAAATAATGATGTCTTAGGCCTATCTGCATCGATGCAATGACAGGGGCCATCGAGTCTTCTGCGCCAGTCCGAGTCGATCTTGCTGGGGGTTGGACCGACGTCGGACCATATCCAAGCGACTTTGGTGGAGAAGTGGTCAACTTCGCAATTAATCTCAGAGTGATCGCTAGGTCCGATACAGCACAGGCCAATAGAAAGGCCGACTTCGAGTTCCCCGTACCGAGAGGCTCCGGCCTAGGGACTAGTTCTGCAATGAATGTCGCCTTGTCCGCACTAATCTCTCCTGGTCAAATAGAAAACCCGGAGAAACTTGCAGAAGAAGCATTCGCCCTCGAATCCCAAAGTGGAAACATTTGTGGAAGACAAGACCAATGGGCCTCAGCAATCGGCGGATTCAACCATCTGCTGTTCATCGGGGATTCAGTGGAGAGGATGCCATTCGAACCAATGAAATCATCAATGAATTGGCTGAAGAAGCACCTAGTCATCTCATTCTCCGGAGAAAGTAGGAATTCTGGCGAAATGCAGGAATCTGTATGGGGGCGGTACTCTAGTGGGGACGAGGAAGTTATCAATGGCCTCCATAAGATTAGGGGTGCGGCTAGGGTGATGGCTAACGGCCTACAACAAGACCGAAGAGACATGGTCGTTTCCTCATTGAAAGAAATCTGTGAAGGAGTTGATTTGATCGACAAGACAATCCACGACCCCTTCCGAGGAGTCATAGAACCCCTCATTGAGAGGGGCGCAGTTGCAGCCTGGAAGGCATTGGGGGCCGGCGGAGGGGGGTGTTCGGCAATTCTTTGCTCTCCCATTGGCATAGAGGTTGTTTCCCAGGCTATCGAGAACGCTGGATGGGAACTAATCGATTGGGCCTTCGAGGACCAAGGCGTCCTGCTTCATGACTGATTACTCCAGTCCGAAATCTCAAACATGACCAATTGTCCGACCATTCATGGGCGACCGCCGTACAATGTTCGCATCCCTGGCTCTTTTGGTGCTAATAGCACCACTAGCAGCATCATCAATTTCTCTGGACCCATCTCGTCAGGGGGGATTCGATGCGAATGGGGAATGGGTTCCCAGTGTAGAGTCAGACATTCATTGGAACTGGTGGACTCATTGGAGCCGAGACAAGGATTCCAACTCTCTCGATGACAGGCTGGAATGGTTGACCGAACAACCCGAACAAACTCAGAGAGACTGGTGGAAGAGGGCACCTGAGGGCAGCGCTCGTATTTTCGTGGACTACGATCACCACCCAACAGATGCCGACATTTCAGCTCTAGAGTCACTCGGAATGGAAGTCACTTTCAGATTCGGATACTTGAACACGGTCTCAGGGACATCCCCAATAGCATCAATAATCGACGAAGGAGGCATCAGATCACTTACTGGCGTCGTGATGGTGGAGGACTTGGGTCTCGCTGAGACTAACATGCACGAGGCAGTTCCCAACATGGGTGTAGACACTGTATGGGAAGACTTCGGGCTCGATGGAACCGGTTCTGTAATTGCCATCCTAGATACGGGAGTCCGCGGTGACCACGAAGGACTCAACGACATGGACGACGACCCCTTCACATGCATCGACGACCCCCCCGAACCAGATCCATTGGATCCGGAACCACAACCAATCCCAGCAGACTGCGATCCCAAGATAATTGCATTCTTCGATGCTGTTTTCACAGATGAGGAGCAAGACCCATCCACCTCCTATGACTCTGGTACTCACGGGAGTCATGTTGCCGGAATCGCAGCTGGCTCAGGAGGTGGACAGACCGATCCTGGAACGGGCTTGAGGTATGTCGGAGCAGCCCCTGGGGCTCACCTAATCAACATCCTAGGTTGCTGTGATGGCGATATCGAGGACGTCATGCAGGGGGCCCAGTGGGCAATTGACAACAAGGAGAAATACGGAATCGACATTGTCACCTCCTCCCTAGGAGAACAGCAGTTCGAAGTGCATATAGACAACGACGGCAATTCTGCCTGGAGCCGCCAGATGGACATGGTCGTGGAGGCGGGAATCATAACGACTCTCTCGGCAGGGAACGAATTTGGCGGGGCAACCCTGGCTGGCTGCAACACAATAGACAGTCCGGGAGATGCCCAACTTCCGGTGACTGTGGCCAGCTTAGACAAGGATTTGGGTCTGGCAATATACAGCAGCAGAGGGTACACTTCAGATTTCAGAGTCAAACCCGACGTCGCGACCATAGGATCTAGCATAATGGCACCAGACGCGGCTACTCAGGATGGATACACCAGCAAGTCCGGGACAAGTATGGCCACTCCCTTGATGGCCGGCATAGCGGCACTGATGGTTCAGGCAAACCCCGATCTTACTCCCACGGAGTTCAAGTCGATTATCGCAGCAGATTCGATAGAGAGGGACATCCAGCTCCTTGATGACCCTGGCTTCAACGACTGTAGCATCCTAGAGTCCCGGCCCGACAATGAGTTTGGATACGGTCAGGCAGATCCCACGGCATTCGTCGAGTCCGCAGGAAGCATTGACCGCTCTCTCAATGTCTCCATGGATATCGAGACAATGCAAGGAATCGGCAATGAGAGCTACGTCCATGGTCAGTCATCAGGGGCAAGTCTCGGGCAGTCGGCAACTAGGGTGGAGATACGTGTAGGAGGGGGTGATTGGAAGGAGGCGGAGGACAACTCACCACTGGGAGACTGGTCTGCCTGGAGTATCCGACTCGATCCCCACGACGAGTCGGGGAACTCAACCATTTACGCCAGACTATTGGTGGACGAGGAGCACATTTCCCCAGTAGATGCTCGCCGAGTAATACTGCTCGACCAACCCGCGACATCTGGCGGGGGATCGGGCGGTTCGAGTAGTTCCAACATCCTAATAATCGGCGTAGGACTTATGCTGACCTTATTGGTCGGATTTGTGATTTTTAACAGAGAACGACTGTTCGAAGAGTGGTTCGAAGGAAAGAGTCTGACTGAGAACAGACTCAGGAGGATGGTATCTCTCTGCGTCCTCTACTTTGCTCAGGGCCTGCCATGGGGCTTCGCCTCAGTAGCCTTCGCGGCATATCTAGCCGACAATGGCTACACTCCCCAAGAGATCGCTACTCTATTCGCCACAATTGCCCTCCCTTGGACCTTCAAGTGGATATGGGGGCCAGTGATTGATACGTTGAATATCCCTCAATTCGGCTCTAGGAGGCTATGGATAATTTTCGCCCAGTTCGGCATGGCTGTTTCCATCGGAACCCTTCTCCTAATTCCAGACTTGAAGGATCAACTAGATTTGGTGATCAAACTTCTATTCATTCACAATATATTCGCATCTCTCCAAGACGTTAGCACCGACGCTCTTGCAGTTGACGTTCTTCATGATGATGAGGTCTCCAAGGCAAACGGGTACATGTTCGCCTCTAAGCGAGCAGGGATGATCATCGGGGGCGCGGTCCTGGGAGGATTCGCCACCAAGATAGGAATTAGGGGGATGCTATCTGTTCAATTACCCATACTCCTTTTGATAATGCTACTACCTCTCTTCCTCTACGAGAAGCCAGGTACACGACTCTTCCCATGGTCTGGTAAGTCAGACAAGGAATTAGGTGGTGCTTCTTCGATCACCCCAGATTCCATAGAGATTGTTGCGGCCGATGAGGCACTATACTGGAAAGACCCGGCAGAGTCAAGGTGGAGGGCAGCAATAGCAGTGGGGAGGGCGACCTTCGACGAGAAAATATCAATTCCAGCATTTCTCACGATATTGTCGGTATTCGTCTTCATAGTCGGATTGCTATTCGCCATAATTTCAGTTGACTTGACGGTCGAATTCTACTCGGAAACCAAGAAAATTGCCTTCTTCGGTTTTGCAGCCGCAGTCTTGACTTCATTAGTCGGAAGAATGGCCGGCGAAGGCTCATTGCCCAAGGTCCGTAATCCGATAGTATATCCCTTCGGCTTCGATTCATTCTCATCAATCAATCTCAAGCTTCCATTTGGGGCAAGAAGGACACTTGCACAGACCACTTTCAATCTCACGAAGGCATTCTCACTAAGATCGTCCTTCTTGCTTATCTTCCTGTGCCTACTCTCTGAGCTGTACTTGTTCGTAGACCCTATCGTGCTTGATATCTTCATCAACAGGGCCAGTTGGGGGCAGGAGAAGTACAACGTCATAGTCGGCGGTGTGGTAATCTTTGCCATCATGATCGGCCAAATCTCCGGAGGGATGCTTGGCGACAGGTTCGGCGTCAGGAGGGTTGCAATGATTGGATTCACGTGCCTCGCATTGTCAAACGCAATGCTGGCAGTGCTACAGCCATTCTGGACAAACACAGCAATCATGACAACATACCTAATTATCCGCGGATTAATCAATGGAGTTGCTTGGATTTGCGTAATTGCCGTAGCAATGAAGATGACCTGGAGCAAGGTGGGTGGCACCCAATTCACAGCCTACATGTCGATGTTCAACCTGTCTGCTGTAATGGCCTATACCTTCACCGGGAGGATGCTGGACATCTTCGATGGTGATTATTCGACCGCCATCTATGCTGGCGCGGCTCTAACCATGATTACAGTGGTGTTCCTCGCATTCATCGATCCGGATGAGTGCAATAACGTTCTGGAGGACAAATCCGACGGTGATGAAGTCATGGATGCCGACTTGGGAGAGTCTGCTGCATGGTGGGAAGGGGAAGAAGGGGGCGGCGACACTGTCACAGCTGCATGAGATTATCGAGAATGCAAATGAGGACTTCTTGGTCTTCACCCAGACAATCTGCCCGTACTGCACTCGGGCATTCAGGACTCTCGATTCGAAGGGCCTAACATACGCCGACGTGAATCTGGACAACTTCACAGGACTCAGGAAGGAAGTGGTAATGGAGACTGGTCATCGAACGGTTCCTGTGGTCTTCGACATGCGTGGCGACGATCCTATCTTCGTTGGTGGTTCAGATAACCTTCTGGAATACCTCTAGAGACTCCATGACTGGGTGATTCCACCAGCAATCCTCACTCTCAAGAAGGTAGAACTCCCTGTGAAGGTGGCTGTAAGAGTGTATTCTCCCGATGGATAGGGAATCGTCCCTAGTGTGCCCATCTCACTCGCTCCTGGTCCCCAAATCCTCTCCAACGCTGAGATTGACATATGGTCCCTCAGAGTCAGAGAGATGGATGAGCTCGAGCCACACTCTGCATCGATGAAGTAAATCATCTCGTCCCACTCGCCATCGCTCGGATGGTCGTTGACGAGAAACGTGTCACGAATCTCGATATCGTTACCGGAATCTTCCCATAATTTGTTGAAAAGGTCCCCACCTCTCACGAAGTGGACATCCCCGGTGTGCCCCGAACCACTATCGGACAACATCATCCTGAGATTCGTGACCCCCAGCGGATCCTTCCATGTGAACGAGTAGAAGAAGCCGACTTCGTTGTCGAACACGTAATCCAGCCTAGAACCATCAGAAGAGCTGGCGATAATTACAGCCGTACTGCCCGAAACATCGGAGACGAACGCATCCCACTCCATTGAGAATAGTGTGAACGTCCAGGAAATCCCCTCCTCAATCGGGAAACTCAGAACCGGCTGGGCGACTCCGTTCTCGAAAGCACCCAATTCGGTATGGGTAATCCTCCCTAGGAATGGGTTGTGGTTTAGCACTGCATGACGCCTAGCCTCAGTCAGACTGGAAATAGCGAGCATGTATGCAGTCCCGTCCTCTTCACTGTCACTAGCAACCACTAGTCTTGCAGTGTCATCGTTGTAATCCGGCGTCGAGAAAGTATAGAGCCACCAGTCCCCAGTCTCCCATACCGGGACCTCGAAAACATCCGATGAGGAGCCTCCGCCGTTTGATTGTCCGCCCGAGCACCCTGCAAGGGACGATGATAGTAGAACTACTAGTATTGCATACGCGCGATGCCTCTCCATGACTCTCGCTAGGGCAGACCCATCAAGAGCCTGACGCTCTATTGATTAAACCTCAGAGGGCGCCTAGTTCACCAGTCTTTGTCAACACCCCAGCGATGACCACGCTGACGATACTCATCAACTTGATCAGGATGTTGAGAGATGGTCCACTTGTGTCCTTGAATGGGTCTCCAATTGTGTCACCGACTACAGCGGCGCTGTGAGCATCATCACCCTTTGCAGCGCCTTCGATGTGACCTTGTTCTATGGCCTTCTTGGCATTGTCCCATGCTCCTCCTGCGTTTGCCATGAATAGGGCCATCAGGACTCCGCTAGCGGTTGCTCCAGCCAGAGTTCCACCCAGTGCTGCGCTACCTAGCAGAACTCCAATGATTACAGGGCTTGATACGGCAACGAAACCTGGCAACATCATCTCTCGCAGGGCTGCCTTGGTGGAAATGTCCACACAGGTGGCACTGTCTGGCTCCACTCCTTCACGACCCTCTAGAAGGCCATCAATCTCCTTGAACTGCCTCCTAATCTCCGTAATCATGTCCTCTGCTGCACGTCCAACCGACTTCATCGTCATCGCTGCTACTACGAACGGCAGTGCAGCCCCGATTAGAAGTCCGATTACGACCATCGGCTCAGTCAAGCTCAGGTCCGACGCCTCAAGCTCAGCACTGGTCTTGAAAGCAGCGAAAAGAGCTAGAGCAGTCAAAGCCGCACTGCCAATCGCGAATCCCTTGCCGATTGCTGCAGTAGTGTTTCCAATTGAGTCAAGCCCATCGGTAATCTCCCTGACATCATCCCCTAGTCCGGACATCTCAGCAATTCCACCGGCATTGTCTGCAACCGGACCAAAAGCATCAACGGTCATCGTTACACCAACGGTTCCAAGCATCCCCATTGCTGCCATTGCTATCCCGTAAAGGCCGAGATCACCACCGCCCATCACGTGGTCGGCTCCGAAGATCCCAGCAGCCATCAGTAGGACTGGAATGAAAACCGACTGCATCCCTACCGCCAATCCAGCGATTGCGTTGGTCGCACTGCCGGTCTTGCTCGCTTCTCCGATGTAGGGTATCGCCTTGACCTTGAAGAAGAACACATCTTCTATTCCAGTGTAGTACTCAGTAACCAAGCCAATTAGAATCCCAACCAGCGAACCGATTGCGACAGCTTGGATTACCGTGGTCGGCAACTCAAGATAGTCTAGGGCGAAGTAGCCACCAGCAATGAAAAGACCTGCACCGATGAATGTAGTATTCCTTAGTGCTGCTCCTGGGTCCATGTTCTGCATAGCAGTTATCGAGAATACGCCAATTATGGAAGATATGTAACCAACTACTGCCAGTACGATTGGAATCATCACGTAGTCTGGACCGAGCAGATCCTCGTTTGCTGCAGCAATCACCATTGCTGCGATTATGCTACCTACGAATGACTCGAAGATATCGGCACCCATTCCCGCAACGTCCCCGACGTTGTCCCCGACGTTGTCGGCAATCACACCGGGGTTCCTTGGGTCGTCCTCAGGAATTCCTGCTTCAACCTTACCAACCAGGTCTGCACCCACATCTGCTGCCTTGGTGTAAATCCCACCCCCAACACGTGCGAAAAGGGCTATTGAAGATGCTCCCATGCCGAATCCAGCAATGTTTTCCACTGTCAGGAAATCGGTTTCAGAGAGGTAGAACATCAGAGAAATACCGGCTAGCCCCAAACCCCCTACTGCTAACCCCATCACTGCACCGCCATTGTATGATGTGGTTAGTGCAGCTGATTGGCCACCATCGGCAGCAGCCTGTGCCGTACGGCCGTTCGCACTAGTGGCCGAACGCATTCCAGAGAATCCTGCAGCGACACTGCAGAGTGCCCCTATGATGAATGCGATCATGGTTTCCAAGCCGAGGCCATTGTCTTCACCCCCTAGAAGAAGGAGGATTGCCACGCCTACAATGAATCCGAAGAGCAATCTGTACTCCGCGTAAAGGAATGCCATCGCACCATCTTGGATTCGCCCGGTTATCTTGGCCACCGTCTCGTTCTCGATCTTTATTGAATTCACCTTGTTGTACAGGAAGAATGCGACAACAAGCCCGAATAGACCCGTTGCAATCCCTATTGTTCCTAGTTGTTCTCCGTCCATAGTTTCACCATCAGTTCGGCTCGGCGAATCGAGTGCTCTATTTAACCCAAATCCTATTGCAAAACTACCTTCGCTGATTAACCAATATTGGCATGAATCACCGAGGCAAAGGAATTCAGAACGCCCGCACCATCGTGTTCGCGTTGGAAAGACAACATTTCTTCCTCAGAAATGTGACCCCATTCGAATGCCCTTTCCACCCTTGCCTTGGCAGCTTCGGGGTGAAATTGGACACCCCATGCAGGAAGGGCCAGACCATCTTCGCCCATCACTCGAACTGCAGTGACTCTATTGTGTTCTGCTGAACCCAGTAGCACGCAACTCTCCGGAATTGTGGAAACGTGGTCCTGATGAGAATATAGGGCAACCGGGGCACCGTCCTTCCCACTACCTCTAGAGTCAAACAGATCGTCCGACAAACCGTCTTGATTCAGTGCAAGTTCCCAAACTCCACTTGACATGGAATCCGCCCTCTCGACAGTTGCTCCAAGTGAATGGCAGAGAAGTTGGTGTCCAAAACAGATTCCTAATGTGGGGATTCCCATTCTGGATGAGCACCTCAGTAGTGATCCACCACCGTTCATCCATTCCTCCCACGTTGTCACGTTCCTCCTCGAACCACTGCAGACTACAGCATCAGGTTCGATAGACTGGATCCAAGACTCAATCAACTCATCATCTCCATACAGAGGCATGGCCACTCTCTTGAAAACCACCTCATTACTAGACATCTCCATACTGCATTCTTCCCAGAATGGGTACTCGTAATCCCAATTCGGCACATCATTCTCCGAAAGCCGGACTAAGCCTTCTTTCTGGGCACGTAAACCAATTTCTTCTGACTGCATCTGCGGGGTCACTAGTAGCACTTCCACAGAACCCCTCTCAGCAATAGGGTGGATTACCTCTTGGTTCCCCCCATGTCCGAACTCTGATCTCTCGACCAACAAATCCAACAGGATGACTCTAGTAACTCTGCTCACATCCTTCCGAGGAGGCAATTCTTTGAAAGACCCCCGCTTCTCAAGGATAGTGAGCAGTATGGTCGACAAACAACTTATTCTGGATTCTGTCGGGCCAGTCCAGGCGGTTCTAGACGCTCACGATGGAGTGGTGAACGTGGTTGACACCACAGATGGAGTAATCATGATTTCCTTGGAAGGGGGATGCACTGGGTGTAGCGCTACCCCTATGACTGCCATGCAGATTTACTACTCTCTGATGAAGTTAGATCAGGTGGAGGACGTCGTTTTCGTTAATGGAGAACTTCCAGCCTACATGCGTTCTTTCATAGATGACAAGCTTAACTCCGAGTAAATCACTCCTCCTTCCGTGTTTTCGTTATTTTATGTGGATTAGCCTCGCCTTGCACATCCTTTCCCTTAATGTTCATGACTGAAGCAAGTGCCATCATTACTGCAATCACCCCGAAAGGCCTTGCTATTTTCTTGGAACCCCAAATCTCGCCCCCAAAGTAGTGAAGTGAGAATAGAAGTGCAGCCGAAGCTAGGCAGATGGCAGCGATAATCCTCTGCGTCATAATCTCCCTCTCTGTTGTTCTCGATAACGACCCAATGGCCATCCAGAGAATGGTCGCCAAACTACACAACCCCAATGAAGCCGATTCAATGAACTCTAAGTATTCCACATCCAACCCTGTGAGAGACAGTTTGAGTATCTTCTGATTAATCAATAACCCAATATATCTCTCTCCGGATGAACTCTCGTGGGAACTTCTCCTAGGTCGCGATGGTCCAATAGAGACGACACCTCCTATCAGGAGAGTAAGCCTGGAGTAAGGACTAGAAAAAGGGCCCTATTACACAAATGGACCAAGCCGAATGCCGATTCATCGGCGCCTATTCTGATAGTTGGACAGTTAACTAGCCTCGTGTCGCTGGTTATGATCCATGCTGGCACTGAGTCTTCGAGCTCAGAAACTCTAGAAGGGACCTCAGTTTGGGGGTTGGGGGAATCTACTCTCCTAGTAACAGTAGTATTCGGACTAATCTCATTTCTGTTCCTCCTCCGAGTCTCCATTTCCCATAAGGCACCAAAACGAAGGCGAAGAATTGCGAGAGTTTGGCTACTCGCAGCAATCCTTGCTACGCAACTGATTTGAGTGGTTTTGCTCTGCGAGTGATGGTAATCGTCCGTGCACCCTCTATCAAGAGTAATCTTTGCGATTTCAGCCATAATGATGTTTGTAGGAGTATTGTTCATGGGAACAGGCTCGGAACTTCCGTTCTTCGAATCTCAGGAAGAGGGAGAGATTGAGATCACATTTACAGGAAAAGCCACCTCTCTATACTTTGAGGAAACCGAATCCCCATCCAACAATGGATGGGCAGTGTACATGTTTGGACAATACTTGGATGACGATGGAGATGGGTTGTGGGACGATTGTGTGAATTTACCTATCTCCTTCTCCAATGAGACAGAGGAGGGATTCTACTACCCCTCCTGCTCGAACTCCACCCAAAGGGAGGAGGTCGAGGGCATGATTTACGTGGGTCAGTTGTGCTTCAATCCATCCAATTCAACCTCCCAGAGATGCAACGAAGGGAACTATACTCTCGATTCAGGTGTCATCGTGAGACTCTCACAAGAGTTTGAGCAGAATGATGACAAATCCCTGTTTTCAAGAATTATCGACTGGTTCCTAACTGGCCTAGCAACTGGTAGGACTATTCTCTGCGGCTCTCTCCTACTACTCTTTCTCGGTGGCTTACTCGCCTTAATCCTCCCAAACGAGGAAGAAGACTTCTCGACAAAGAAGAGGGATGGGCCAACTGCTGAATGGCGTGCATATTCGCTCACAGGCCAGGAAAGGGGTGACGATGGCTTGCCCAAGGCATTCACCAGACATTCCGAGAAGAAGGACATCTTCAGGAAGCCCAGGAAGGGCAATGTCATCGGGGGAGTCCACAAGAAGGGGGGACTGTACTTAGAGGGATGGACTGATGCAGACTCCGATGCAGCATACAAGAAAAAAGTCGAGGATCGCCGAAAAAATAGATGAATTAGCGCAAGTAAGGCAGAAACATCAGGCTGATGCCGACCACAACCATCACTACTATGACACGTCGAAGGAAACTGAAAATTGAGTCCAGAACCATTCCACTATACAGTTCACGCCCTTTACCCACATAGACTCGGTTAGGTTCCTTATCGTCCATCTAATCTCCTCAATCGTTAGAATTTAGCTTGAATACAGGTATCGGTCTCATCTTGTGCGAGTTAGCTGCCTGCAATTTCAGGTACAGGTCCATAACTTCCTTCTCCCGTTCAGTTAGATCTAATTCTGAGAAATTTTTCACTTCCTTCATTGCCCATTCCAATTCTTCGTAGGAAGCACCGATTTGCTCCTCATCTGTCCTACCATCGTTCCACAGACCATCCGTGGGAGCTGCATCTCGAATTTCCTGCAATATTCCCAATTCTTCTCCAATCGCATATACTTCCGTCTTGAATAAATCAGCAATTGGGGAGATATCTACCCCTCCATCACCGAATTTGGTGAAGAACCCGATACCGAAGTCCTCGACTTTGTTCCCAGTTCCAATCACAATTCCGTTGTTGGAACCAGCAATGGCATACAAGGTTGTCATTCGCAACCTAGCACGGGAGTTTGCAAGAGATAATTCAGAAACATCATCTTCTCCTAATTCCGAACAGAATTCCTCGTAGGTTGCAGACAGATCGAAACTTCTTTCTTCGACATTTTCCCACCTTGACTTCATCCATTCTATGTGACGGTTCGAGAGTTCATACTGCGATGGATCTTGATGGATGGGCATATTCAGCACAATCGTCCTCCTTCCCGTCATTGCCGAGAGAGTGGATGTCACTGCAGAATCTATCCCTCCCGAAACTCCCACTACTAGCGCGTCGATCCCATTCCTCTCAGCGTAGTCCCCAATCCAGGCGGAGATGTTCTTGGCTATATCTCCCCACTCCTTCACAATCTCCCCCCTAGTGGCAAGCCATTCCATATTTCTTCAATCGCCAGTAATTGTAAGGCCATGGCGTGAGGAAACCCACAATCAGCATCAATGGCACCGCAGCATAATTCAACCCCAATTCTCCTTTGGTGAACAGCAGGTCCGTAAACTCCATCGAGATTTCCATCATTAGCATTGAGATGAAAGACATCCCCAGTGCGGTAGATAATGCGCTTCGGAAATCCATTTGTCCCCGAATGAGTAGGAATGTTTCAAGCATCACACTCGTAGCAAGTCCATTAATCAGGGGGAGAATCGCAAAGAAGTACCATGTCCTAGAATATAGTTCTAAATCTGCTGTTATCCCAGAATAGGAGTAGTATGCAAGAGTGCCAAATTCTCCAATCGCACATCCCACTAGGCACCACTTGGTATTGTTTGCAGCCCTCCTCCAAACACTCCGATCACTCCAGTGGAACTCTTCCGACTGGCCATCTACAGAGTAACCAATTGAACGAATTGCACCACTGAGGAGGTCCTTGGAAACTCCCTCATGATCGATCATGGCTACACCATCGAGATGATTGACATCGGCCGAAGAAACACCCTTTACCCCTTCTAGGACATTTCTAACACGATTGGAGCACCCCTCGCAGGTCATTCCTCCGACATCGAGGCGAATCGTCTCTGTCACACTTCCAACTAACGCTTAGGGCATTTGAAGTCTTGCAAAATTACAATTTCATTCGGCAAATCGCCCCCTCAAGTTCAAGACGAACTAATCGGTCGCTTCACTGATGGTCGTACCTCACTCGCCTGGGAATCTCGACCCCGTGTCATTGGAGAACTCTCTGATGGAGACTTGGATCGAAGAAACAACATTCTTTGAATCAATCGAATCTAGGAGGGAGTTTGAGTCACCCTTCACTTTCCTAGAGGGTCCCCCCACTGCAAACGGCCGTCCGGGGATTCATCATGTCCTATCTAGGCTGTTCAAGGACATGGTATGCCGATGGAAGACAATGGAGGGGCATGTTGTAGAGAGAAAGGGCGGTTGGGATACTCACGGTCTTCCTGTCGAGATAGAGGTTCAGAAGCAACTCGATCTAATGTCAAATGAGGCAATTGAGAACTATGGAATGGAGGCTTTCAACCAGAAGTGTAAGGAGAGCGTCTGGACCTACGAAGAGGCCTGGAGAGAAATGACGGAGAGAATGGGATTCTGGGTTGACATGGAAGATCCATACGTCACCCTACATGATGAGTACATTGAATCTGCATGGTGGTCTCTGAAACAGATGTTCGATAAGGGCCTTCTATTCAGGGGTCACAAGGTTCTCCCCTACTGCCCCCAGACTGGAACCAGTTACTCCACCCACGAAGTCTCACTCGGTTACAAGGAGGTGTCCGAACCAGCCGTCTTTGTCAAGTTCAGGTTGGAGGATGATGATGCCTCGATTCTTGCATGGACCACCACTCCCTGGACACTCCCCGGCAACGTGGGTCTGGCTGTAGGACCAGAGGTAACTTACTGCCGAGTGAGAATCACCGCCCCTCCTTCGGAGTCATGGGAGGGCAGGGGGGGGTCTGAAGTTGGAGAGGAACTCATCCTGGCGAAGGATCTAATCGGTAGCGTCCTCAGGAACCATGCCGATGTGATCGATGAGTTCCCTGGTTCAGAATTAGTCGGAAAGGCATATTCTTCGCTATTCCCCGGTGCTATAGATCGAGGAGAATCAGAGACCGCGTGGACCGTGGTTGCTGCCGATTTCGTTACAACAACCGATGGGACAGGGGTCGTCCATACCGCAGTGATGTACGGTGAGGATGACTACAGACTCGGGATGGAGAAGGGATTTCCCGCCCAACACACAGTTGGGATTGATGGGGCATTCATCAAAGGGGTGCACGAACAACTCGATGGGCGCTATGTCAAGGAATGCGATGATGACATTATCAATCTTTTAGTAGAGAAGGGGCTGTTGTACAGAGAGCATACATATACTCACGATTACCCTCACTGCTGGAGGACCGATCACCCCCTTCTGTACTATGCAATGGACAGTTGGTTCGTTAGAATGACCGCTGTTCGGGAACAGATACTCTCTCACAATGAAAGCGTGGAGTGGGCTCCAGAGTGGACTGGGACGAAGAGGATGGGAGAGTGGCTATCCAACATCAAAGACTGGGCAATAAGCAGGGAGAGGTTCTGGGGAACTCCGTTACCAGTCTGGATTTGTCCAGACTGCGGAATCGAGCACTGTATCGGAAGCATCGAAGAGATGACCTCGATGAAGACCGAATCTTCACCAAACCCTTCTGAGTTACACCGCCCATACGTAGATGACGTTTGTCTTGTTTGTCCGTCGGAAGATTGCTCAGGAGAGATGACCAGAGAGCCCTACGTGATGGACTGTTGGTTCGACTCCGGTTGTGCGTCATTCGCCCAGTGGCACTATCCGTTCGAGAACGACGAGAAATTTTCTGGGTCATTTCCAGTAGACTACATCTGCGAGGCTGTGGACCAGACCAGAGGTTGGTTCTACTCGCTATTGGCCGTCGCGACAACTGTGTTTGACGAGCCCTGTTACAGACGCTGCCTTTCGTTAGGGCACATACTCGACAAGGAGGGCAAGAAGATGAGCAAGTCTAGGGGCAATGTAGTAAATCCGTGGGACCACTTCAACAAGGAGGGTGCGGATTCAATTAGGTGGTACATGACTACTCAGAGTGCCCCATGGTCTCCGACAAATTTTGACCCCAACGGAGTTAGGGAGTCATACGCTAAGATGTTCCTCACTCTCTGGAATGTCTACCGATTCCATGCCGACTACGCTTCACTCGATGGCTTCGACCCAGAAGACCAGTCTGGATTCGTTGACCCATCCGACAGAAGCCCGCTTGATAGATGGATTCTCTCTAAGGTTACAGAAATGGCCGATGAGTTCCACCAAGACTTCGTCTCCTGGGACTTTCACAAGGCCGGAAGGGGATTGGAGGTTTTCGTCGTCAATGACCTGTCAAACTGGTATGTCAGAAGATCTAGGAGGAGGCTTTGGGAAGAGTCCGACAGCAATGACAAGAGGGCTTGCCAACACACCCTGCACGAAGTCCTCCTGATCGTTTGCAGATTAATGGCCCCAGTATCCCCATTCATGCCAGATGCAATCCACAGAGGACTCACCGGAACTTCAGTACACTTGGCAGACTGGCCAATTGGCTCAGACCTCGTAGATCGAGTTCTTCCCACTCGTGACTTCGGACTCGAGCAGGAGATGTCTCTAGTCAGGTCCCTTGCGGAGGCCGGGAGGAGAATTCGAGTTGAATCCAACAGGAGACAGCGACTTCCCTGCCAGACAGGATGGATCGTCGGTGGACCCGATATCTCGAAATTCAACGACATCCTTGGTGAGGAACTCAATGTCGAGGTTCTAACCACCGAGTCCGACCTCGACTCCTTCCAGAAGATTGTTCTGGAGCCAAATAGGAAGGCCCTAGGAGCGAAGTGCCGCTCCAATCTTCCTTCAGTCCTAGCTCAATTGGATCTGGCCAATCCAGAGGAACTTTTGCTAGAGATTGAGGCAGGCATAGCTGCTCTGGCTGGTTATGAGATTACGATGGATGACATAGAGATTAGAAGGGCGGAGAAAGATGGGTTCGCTGCTCAGACACTCTCCTTCGAAGAGGGAGACGTTTCAATCGTTCTTGACATGCACACCGACTCAAACCTCCTCTCCAAGGGCCTAGCTCGAGACATCACTCGCAGGGTTCAAGCCAAGCGCAAGGAAATGAACCTCAAGGTAGAGTCCTCAATCATTCTCTCGGTTTGGGTGGAGGGTCTAGAATTGAAATCCAGTGATTGGGAGCACGTTGTCACAGAGACAAGGGCTGGGGAGCACTCGCTGAACGAGGAAAAACCTCCTAGTGATGCCGACACCTTCGAGGTCGACGGGACCACGGTATCTTTCCAGATCCAGTGACTATCCACTATTATTGAAGATATGACACTGGAATCAGCATCTCTACCCCAAAGAGGGGGTCCGGGTCAGTCGAGTCGTGGTATGCGATGAACGATCCTCCGTCAGGGAGAATTCCCATGCTGGCAAAGTCAAATCTGATGTCATTACCCGCTCCTGAGGTTGAGTCTAAGTCTCCTTCCCCTAGGTATGTGAGCATGTCAGGCTCCATGCTTTGAGAGAACCCACGGATGTGGTAGGCGATGTCCACGTCGGGACCATCCGCGCTCTGAAACCTCACGTTTAGTACGAAAAGGTCGTGTTTCCCACTGGAGTGGAACTCCCACTCTTCGATCTCAGTCGCCTTCTCGGACAGGTTGTATGTACGATTCTCCCATGTTTCGCCCCCATCCCACGACATCATGTGTATCAGGGAAGTCTGACCGGCGCTGACGCAATGGAGGGCCGTTGAAGAGTCGAATGAGCAGTATTGCGAGGGCAGCGAGGAGCCATTTTGAGTAACTCCCGTCCACCAGTTCAGGGTCGTGTCCAGATAGGCATCGCTCCCATCAATGAAGTAGTTTGGGAAGTACAAGCCTCCCGATGGGACTGGGAAAGACCTCATCTCCTTGTGAGGTTTGGTGAAATCCCATTCCGGTCCGAGACTCTCGGGATTCAGGTCGACCTCCATCACATCGAGGTTTTCGTCTCTGTCTGGAAATCCGAAGTAGTCGTAGTTCAGCCCGTCGGTCGAGAGTTGACCGCCGACATTCTGGACCTGGTGCCAGAAGTTGGATATGACCAGACTGGCCCAGGGGCCGTTTCCGTAAAGACCACCGTTGATAGGGCCAAT
>Ga0066857_10000303_pt1 | contig 18043 bp, 19 predicted proteins | sample ETNtaG_2_FD_65602 | JGI IMG/M metagenome (GOLD analysis project Ga0066857, IMG submission 65602) | Marine microbial and viral communities from oxygen minimum zone, Eastern Pacific Ocean - ETNP201406SV203 | ecosystem: Environmental > Aquatic > Marine > Oceanic | place: Pacific Ocean: Eastern...
TACGAAGCCACTGAAGACGATCTTAGGGAGCTGTTCTCACCTCACGGCGAGCTGAAGGAGGTCCACATGGCCATGGACCGGGAGACTGACAGGCCCCGGGGCTTCGCCTTCGTAACCTTCGCAAGCAAGAAGTCCGGTGAAGCCGCCATCAAGGCGCTCAAGGGCACCGAGTTCAAGGGTCGGAGGATCACGGTAGAGGAGTCGACATCCGGCGGCAGCAGGGGCGGCGGCAGACGCAGACAGCGCCGCTGAGAGCGAAGCCGTGAAGTCCACGCCGTCATGCGGCGTGTGGGAAAACATGGGCGGATGGCTTGTAATCGACGGCTACGAGGACGAGCCCGCTGCCTTCGGGGTGCCTAATTACCTAGGCTTCCACATCCGCTACATCTGCGGAGTCCTCGAAGCAAGGGGGGAGCCATACTCGTACATGACAATCGACCAGTGGAGGCTCCATCACAAGGGCAAGTCCCCCAACCACCTAGTACGAGGGGAACTCGGAAGTGAGTTTGCGGACATACGGGGGGCGGTCGTACTTGCTGGAGCGATCGTACCGGGGAAGTACGTCCGAGGAACCCCGATCAGCAGGCGGGAGCTCGACGAGGTGCTGTCCGCCCTGCCCCAGAACCGCCCAGTGCTGTGCGGTGGATGGGCGATTCGGCACTGGAGGCACATGGGTTGGACGCCGCTCAGGCAGAACCTGTTCTGCACGGTGCAGGATACCGATGCTGCCCTCGACCACTTTGTTGCGACCGGCAATTGGAAGAACATGAGGCGCACTGCAGAGCAATGGGGCTCGTGGGCACTGGCAGGAGCCAGTTCCAAGGCAGTCACCGCTCACCCAGATCTCGCATCTCCGGACGGCTCCCCCGGCCCCCTCACCTACGAGGTCGAACTCTACCAGGGATGCGTGCGCTTCGAGCGCGGATGCAGGTTCTGCATCGAGCCAAAGAAGGGAATCCCCCAATGGAGACCCGAGCAGGACGTCATCGCCGAGGTTGGATCCGCATTGGATTCGGGCGTTCGCAACGTTCGCATAGGGGGGGCCACTGACATCTACACCTACAGGGCCGGCGGGATCGGAGACCTAGAGTACCCAGTACCAGACCCCGAACCTATCGCTAGGGTGCTGCACGGGCTGCGCGAGGACGAGCGCCTCGAGGTCCTTCACGTCGACAATGCCAACCCCTCTATCATCGCAGAGAACCTCGAGCCTGCCACAACCATCACCAAGACCCTGGTGGAGACTCTCTCAGACGGCGCGGTGCTCTCATTCGGCCTCGAGTCCGCAGACCCCGCTGTGCACGAGAAGAACTGGCTCAACTGCGACCCCGACCAACTTCGAACGGCCGTCCGCCTCATCAACGAGCATGGCAGGGGCAAGGGCGAGAGGGGGCTGCCAAGGCTCCTCCCGGGCCTCAACTTCATCGCCGGTCTCAATGGCGAGACCGACTCGACATACTCGATGAACATGACCCTTCTCAGAAGCCTCAGGGACGAGGGGCTCTGGCTGCGGCGGATTAACATCAGGCAGATCGAGGGAGAGGGGTTCCAGGAAGTCCCCGAACGGGCTTTCAGGGACTTCAAGAGGCAGGTTAGGAAAACCATCGACCGACCGCTCCTCGAGGACATGCTCCCTACAGGGACCATCCTGCGTGGGATCTGGTGGGAGGCGCACAACGACCGAATAAGGAGGCCGGAGCAGGTCACAGACCCCGAACACAGGGACCCGAGAATACACGGCAGCTCGGGAGTCACGTTCGGGCGGCAGATCGGGGCCTATCCGATTCTCGTCGGCGTGCCTTACAGAATCCCGCTTGAGACCAAATCTGACATCCTGGTGACCGACCACGGGATGCGCAGCATCACCGGTGTCGAGATCGGACTGGACGTCAACAATGCCACCCAGCAGCAACTGGAGGCAATACCCGGAATCGGCAGCAAGTCCTCTTGGAGAATCGTGAGCGCTAGGGCGAAGGCAGCGAGGAACTCCGGCAGACCCTTCGAAACCGTACAAGAGGCCTTCAGCGAATCGGGAATGCCGATTCCGGAATTCGCTGGGGAAGTCCTAGTCGCCTAATACTGGTCATTAGCTAAGCCTAGCAATCCCAACTCCTCGATTTTGTCAGCCGGAGCGAGGAAAGTCACCTGCACCACTCCCGGATGCCTTCCGATTTCGATCGAACCCGTGATGGTGGCTCTGTTCCTGATCTCTGGAACTGTGGTATCCAGAAGCTCGGCAGCCCTCTCAAGACCATTCTCGGTCGCGGAGTTCAAGTCGGGACCCGATCCCACAATTGAGATCGGCACCGCGTCCTCGACCCCTTTCATCCCCCAATTTTCCGCGACGCTCTCAGCCAGAGCCATCTCTTCGTCGGAGATTGGCTTGGCGAGGAAGGGAAGGTCCTCTTCGACCGGGAAGATGATGGGACCGTCAATGCCCAGCCCTTTGAGGACGTGAACCTGCAGAGTTACTGTGCCCGAAACATCGGCCGTGTGCCCAGCAATCTCCCCGTCTCCTTGCATAGCGTGCATGTCGCCCATGTAGATGCCCCCCCCATCTACCTTAACAGGGCAGATCAGGATGGCACCGGCACGCACAGCATCGATATCCATGTGGCCGTCTGTGCGATGCTGCAAATCCTCAGCGGTTATCGCCTGTGGGTGTGGGGCTCCAACCAGGAACGTGCCGAAGTCCCCTGCGTTGTGTGAGTCTGGCATCGCTATCGCGGGGCAGGTTCCTAACTGTCCCATGAACGGCCTAAGCCTAGCAACGAGACCAACCAGATGGTGAGGTGCGAAGGTGAGGATCGAGTGCTGGATTGCATTCTGGGGCATCGCAGCGTAGAACTTCGCATCGTGTGCGATCTTCTCTGCGGCTCCCTTGTCGAGGGTGACGCCTAGGCTGCGGTTGTTATCGAACGCGATGGTGTAGCCGTTCGTGAACTTGAACGGGCTAGCCGGCTTTCCTGTCGACTTGAATCGTACTGCATCCTCGCCGATCCCCTCTACATACGACGCCGGATTCAACTCGTCGTTGTCGGGGTCGTACTTGGCCACGTATGGGTCGCCCATGTAGAGGCCGTCCACCCAGTAGTCGTTGCCCGACGACGTAGCCACCGAGGTCACGGAGATGTCCTTGATTCTAATCGCAATCGCATCGCCGACCTCGGCCCCCTCCACAGCGACGGGAATCGTCACCTCGTGGCCGCCACGCAGTTCGGGGGTAATCATCGGCCCCCAGCATCCTGGGGCCGTGTTCGCGATGATGTGCCCGCCGTCCCGGACCGGCCCCAACATCGGCTTCTCGGGATCCAGCACTCCATCTGTGAATTCGTTCACATATACTGTCTCGCATCCTTGTACTTCTCCTGTCATTTTCCTCTCTCCTATTCTCATTATCCGCCTGCTGCAGGCATCAGAAGTGTTACCTCCTGCCCCGATTGCAATTCTTCATTGGCATCTCTGTGACGTCCCGAGACGAATGCTATCGCTTCGCCAAGAGTCCCGATGGACTCGGGGTACTTCGAACCGAGCGCATCCATCACGTCATGGATGGTGGCGGGGGTCTGCACGGTGACGCTCAGGCGCGAAACACCGATCTCCTCAGCCAACCTACCGTTGACGCGCACCGAGAAAGCATCCTCACCAGTCGATGCCATGTACTCGACGCAGAGGCCTTTACGCAAATAAAAGTCTCTAACACCTGTTATTATTGACAATCAGACGTAGAAGTCGGCCGAGACCTCTGGCTCATCTCCTCCAAGGTAATCCTCTATGGCCCCTGACGGATCTATGGTCTCCAAGAGGCGCAACGCCGTTTGCTCGGTGGTATCGAGGTCCAAGTCCAGGGGTATGTCGAAAGCCTCCTCAATCCACTTAGCGAGCCTGTCGGCTGCGAGTACGTCGGCACTGGTGCCGACGGTGTCAGAGACGATACCGACCGCATGAACACCTTGAGTCGGAGCAAGCGAGAGAATCATTCCTGCGATGCCTATCATTCCCCCTTCTGGCTGGTCCCTGCTGACCGTGATGTCATTTGACTCGAGATTGCCGCGAACCTTCGCATCAGAGCAGATCACGTGGATGGAGCGATCCTCCAGCCCAGATGCCAGTCCCGCCAGTATCAGTAACTGCGTGGACTCGGAGTCCGCGGCCAACTGAAGCATCGTCTCTGAGACCTCGAATTGGCCAGCTGCGGTCATTGGCTGCATCATTCCGCTGATGGCAATCACCGTGCTTCCGTCTGGAAGGAGTATCGAACTCAACTCGAGGCGTGGCGGCCTGATTAGCCCCTCATCATCTAGGGTTGCATGTGGGGGGAAGTCAGGATGCAGGAGCCACCCCAGGGTTCTGGATGGATGCTTGCTCAGGAGGCCATCGATGACCAGCTTCCCGACGTTCCCCACTCCCGGCACAGCCTCGATGATGGTGCAGTGCTTGGGGAGGCCCTGCCCCTCCAGCCAATGCAACTGCGACCTGTTCATTCGCTCTCCTCCTTCCTCGTCGTTGGAAGTGACTCGACCCACTCGTCGCTTCCAGCATCCACCCTCTGCCTGCGCCTGGCTCCCTGTGGATCCTCAGGCGAGAACTTCAGCGGGGCTACAGCGACCATCGTGCCCCCGCATTCGGCGCACTTCGTACCCAAGCCGAACGCCCTACACTCCTTGCAGCGTTGGAGTTTCGTCCTCGCCATGATTAGTCTGATGGGCGAGCCCTTCGATGGGGTTCATGAAGTATCGTCCCCAGTCAGGTGCACTCAAAGGCGTTCTATGGCTATCGAGCCCTCGACAGATCCGATGCTCTGTGTAGCAGCCTTCTGGGCTGCTTCCCAAACCGACTCGGCCGTTGGGTAGTCAGGGGCGCGGATATCAATCCTGTAGTGTGGCGCTCCGTCGTAGTGGCAGGTCAGGACCACGTCCTCCACACCTTCAGCGCACGCTTCGGCAGAATGGAGGGCATCTTTGATTGCCCCCACTCCCTCTGGGCCCCATACCTCAATGTCGAACTTGCCTCTGATTTCGACGAACGGGGGGATTATGTTCTCTATGGCCAATTCGGTGACCACGCCCATCCAGGAGCCCTGGAAGCCAGATTCCGCGAGTGCGCCCTCATTGATTGCGCATTCCTCGAGTGCCCCATATAGGGATCCGAAGGCCTCTCTCATCTCGTCGGAAATCGCCTCCGTCTTCTCGACGTCCCAACCCACTCTTTCTGCAGCGACCCGCATTATCTGAGAGGCCCTCTGCTCATTCTTCCAGGACTGGAGCGTGGATCTGCGCCGCTCTTCGGAAACTGACTTTATCGACAGGCTGATGCTCTGACGCTCGACCTTGACCCCGATGACCTTGGCCACAACCCTCTGGCCCTCTCTGACATGGGTCCGGATGTTCCTCACCCATCCAGTGGCTATCTCCCCAATGAAGACGAAGCCCTCCTTACCGGGATATGTGTCTAGGCTCAGGTAGGCCCCGTTCTCACGAACGTTCTTAATCGTGCAGACGAGCAACTCGCCTTCACTAGGCCAGTCGTTCGCTACCGCTGCCAAGATGCTGCCTCGCTCAGTTCAGGACCTCTATGACGGTACAGCCAGTGAGGTTCGCCATGCCACTGGATGGCTCGGCCAGCGTCGAGCCGCAGATGGGGCATGGGACAGTCGTGGAGGCCCTATCGAAGATCGTGCACTCGTTACCGCAGTCACGGCAACTGACTTTCAGGAAACGGCCACTCATCATCCCACTCCGGTCACTTGTCGACGAGTTCAAACTTTCTAGCCCGCTTCCCCTTGGGCGAATGGGCCTTTCCCGTTTCGGTGCATCGGTATACTAGGTTGACTCGCTTGGTCGGCTTCTCGCCTGTTGGCTTAGGCCTAGGAAATCCGCGGTATCCCGAGGTAACGCGGCGAAACCTCCTCTGACCCCACTTGAGTTCGCTGGCGCGCCTCTTCTTGACGCGCTCAACAGTGTGCTCGGTATGCTTGCCAGCGGCTGGGCTGTAACGCATGACCTTTCTAGGCATCTTCACCATTCAGTCACCTCAGCACCATGTGCGCCGCGAGCCACCAATGGCCCGTATATGAACTATGTCAAGCGTTTGCTAAACCTCTCGGTAGACCTGCATCCATGAAAAACGACATGAATCCGAACCCCCACCCATCGATGATGGACGTCCATCTGCTACAAGTATGGGGAAGCCTCCTCATCACATTGCTTGGGATCTGCCTGCATAGAATGGGCCCCGCTTTCGAGAGGAGTCGCTTCGGACCTCCGATAGCCCTCCTTGGGTTTGCCGCGTTCGTCCTCCAGCCCGATGGGCTAACCGGGCCCGAGAAGGCAATGCACGACACCCTCCTCTCCTCTCTCCCATGGATCGCTGCTGCTACTGCTGGCACGCTGCTGGTCCTCAGGGGCGCACCGACCTACTGGTCGGCCAAATCCATCCCGATGTTACTTGGGTGGGCCGCTGTTTCCTTGGCATGGATTATGATTTTGCTAGACTCCGATTCTGCTGTGGCTTCCAGGCTCCTGTCCGATATCTCGGTGCTACCGGGTCTATTGTTGGGGGTCATCGCCTTCGCCTTTGGGGTGAGGCTCGCCGAGGGGTTTTCGGGGGCGAGCGAGGAGTCGAGCCCCTTGACGGTCGATGAAGGAAGGTTGGTTCGTACCATCCTGACCAGGCGTTTGGGGGGTGATGGCGATGAGTATTGAGGTATCAACCGCCCTAACCATCGCCTCTGGGGGGATGATGCTCTCCTCGTCTTTCTTCGCCATCCACCTCGCCGCCTCTTTGAATCCCTATCACCGACCAGCGGCACCTATGATCGGATGCCTGGCATCCTTCCTTGTCGGGCTTTCCATCGCTACAGCATTCTTCGATGGCTCGACAATATCTGCTGCGAGGGGCGCTCTTTCAGATGCGGTGGTGAGCGTATTCTCGTTGCTGCCTCTGGCCTTCGCCTTCGTTACATACCAACTCGCCAGAATTAGCCTGAGAAAGCGTCCTGAGGACCCGCTTCTGGCCCTCCTTGGCCCCCTGGCCTCTGACGAGTGAGCCATTTCAATGGATAACCCTCTTAACAAGTCGGCCGGTGGCCGCGCTCGTTCCTAGGAGGACTGACGATGTCAAAGGGCACGCCGAGCATGGGCAAGAGGCAGAAGTCCACACACATTCGCTGCAGAAGGTGCGGGCGACACTCGTATCACAAGCAGAAGGGCCAGTGCGCACACTGCGGCTACGGAAGTACCTCTCGTCTCAGAAAGTTCCGATGGAGCAAGCGTAACAGATCCATGTGGCAAAAGAAGTGATGCCACCCCGGAAACTGCTAAGTCCCTAATGGCAGAGGGCCCAGTGGTATCCGATGTGCGGCATCATCGGGATCGTTGGGAACCCGAACTCCCAGGTGGCCTCTTCTCTGTACGATGCCCTGCTAGTTCTCCAGCACAGGGGGCAGGACGCAGCCGGCATCGTGACCAGCGACTCAGACAACATCTGCCACCGCAGAGCCAACGGACTGGTCCGAGATGTGTTCAGGGGCAAGCACATGGGGAAGCTAATCGGTTCGATGGGGATTGGCCACGTCAGATACCCCACCGCTGGATCCAGTTCTGCCGCTGAGGCCCAACCGTTCTACACCAACACCCCGTTTGGTGTCAGCCTCGCCCACAATGGGAATCTGAACAATACCGGTGACATCATCAGTGGCCTCCTCGAGTACGATCACCGACGCATCAACACTAGCTCGGACTCGGAGGCTCTGCTCAACCTCTTCGCTGCCGAGGTTCAGCGTTCGGTGAACGGTCGGCCCGGAGGCATGGGAGCACTTTCTGAAGAAGACGTCTTCCGTGCAGTAGAAAGAACCCACCTTAGGGCTGAGGGGAGCTATAGCGTCGTCTGCCTAGTGACAGGTTGGGGGTTGGTTGCGTTCCGCGACCCGAACGGCATCAGGCCTCTATTCATGGGGAGGAGCGACGCTGGAGGATTCACAGAGCGCCTGATAGCCTCGGAGAGCGTGGCGTGCAAGGCCCTTGGATTCGAACACGAACGTGATATCGCCCCAGGAGAAGCAGTCATAATTAGATTGGACGGCTCTTTCCACTCCAAGATCTGCCATCTAAATCCTGTGCACACTCCTTGTGTATTTGAGTACGTCTACTTCGCTAGACCGGACTCGGTCATCGACGGCATCTCTGTTCACGCAGCCCGCTTGAGGATGGGTGAGGCTCTCGCGAGGAGTATTAGCAAGGCCATTCCCGACCACGGGATCGAGGCCGTGATTCCCGTTCCGGATAGCGGAAGGATTGCCGCGTTGGGCCTCGCTAGCGAGCTTGGTGTTCCTTATCGCGAGGGCTTCGTCAAGAATCGCTACATCGGCCGTACCTTCATCATGCCCGGACAGAGGTTGAGGAAGGACTCTGTCAGGAAGAAACTCAACACCATCGACGAGGAGTTCGAGGGCAAGACCGTCCTGATTGTTGACGACAGCATCGTTCGTGGTAACACCTCCCGGAGGATAGTCCAAATGGCTAGGGAGGCGGGAGCGAGCAAAGTCCTCTTCGCCTCCTCTTCGCCCCCCATCATCCATCCCAACGTGTACGGGATAGACATGCCTGCTCGGAGCGAGTACGTGGCCTATGGCAAGGATGCAGGGGAGATCTGTGAGGCTATAGGTGCTGACTGGCTGATCTACCAGGATCTCGGGGATCTAGTCGAGGCCTGTCTCGGTGTCGATGAGACCAATCTCGCCAACTTCGACTGCTCCTGCTTCGATGGGATCTACGTCACTGGAGGAATTACTGAGGACTATCTCCTCATGATTGAGGGAATAAGGGGCGACTCATCCAAGGGCAAGGCCTCAGTTTGAGAGAAGGCTTGAGAGCTCCGATTTCAAGACGGGCAGCGCCGCCTCCCAGGTTGAGACGATCCCGTAGTCGGCAACTCCGAAAATAGGGGCATCGGGATCCTTGTTGATTGCAACGATGAACTTGCTGGAGCGCATTCCTGCTAGGTGTTGGATTGCGCCGCTGATGCCGACGGCTATGTACAGGTTGGGATTTACCGTCTTCCCAGTTTGTCCGACCTGCATGTTGTGGGGAATCTCGCCCCAAGTGTCCACTGCCGCCCTACTGGCCCCGACAGCGGCGCCGATGAAATCCGCGACTTCGTAGAGGTGGGTGAAGTTTGCCGGATCACCCATCCCCCTCCCGCCAGAGATGATGATGTCTGCTTCCGAGACATCGAGCCTTTCGCTGACCTTGGCGATGGCCTCCCGTACAGCGACGCCTACGTCGGAGGATTGACTGACTGTCGAGACATCCGCATTACCACCATCCGCTGCCGCATCGAAGGCATTCGGCCTCAGGGTCAGAGCACAGGGAGCAGAGACGCTAACCGTCTCGACGGCCTTGCCGGAGTAGATGCCCCTGGTGACGGTGATTCCGCCTTCTAATCCGGTCGCATCCTGAATGATGGGAATTCCGCGCATTGCTGCGATCTGCGCTGCGACTTCCCTTCCGGATGGTGCCGAGGCGGCTAGGACGACTCCGTCGGAGACGAGTGGGTTGAGGGCAGCTGCCCAAGCACCGCTGTCGAAGGTCTCGAAGCAGTCCCCTTCAACGCCTATTACTTTGGCAACACCGCTGATGGAAGCAGCGGCAGCCGCACCGATTCCTCCCGGACACAGTACGGTCGGAGTTCCACCGATGGTAATCGCAGCGCCGACAAGTTGCGATGTCACCGGGTGAAGGTCATCTGCGGTGGTTTCTGCAATGATTGTCACGTCCATTCTAGCACCTCAAATGACATTTGCCTCATCACGAAGCTTTGCTACTACTGCGGGCACAGAATCGGAACCTTCGAACTTCTGCCCAGGCGGCTTCACAGGAGGGGGGGAGTGAGACTGCAGTGAGACTGAGGAAGCCCCAATTGTAACGCCTAGGTCATCTGATGTTACGGTTTCAATCTGCTTCTTCTTGGCCATCATAATCCCTCGAACATTTGGCCGGCGCAGTTCCGTAGTCCCCTTGTCGAATGCGAAGAGGCAGGGCCGAGGGACCTCGACTCGTTCGTTACCGGTCGGGCTGGCTCGCAGGGCGATGAATCCATCCCCCCCTGCAGAGACCTCCGAAACCATTCCCACGCAGGCAGCACCAACCAGATGAGATACTCCGGGGCCGGTCGATCCCCCATTGGTGTCGGCGGCCTGCTTCCCACAGAGCACCACATCCGACCCGGATCTCTTGACCGCGGCTGCGAGTAGTGACTGAACGTGCGTGCTATCAGTCACCCCGTCATCCGGAATTAGAATTAGGGTGTCAGCACCCACTGCGGCTGCATCCGTGAGCATTTTCGCGGCCCTAGCCGGACCGCATGTTATCGCGACGACATCTCCCTCACCAGCCTCCTTCAACTGGAGCGCGGCTTCTAGTGCGTACTCGTCATAAGGGCTCATGGACCACTTGCTGACGGCGGACTCGTCCACCCTGCCTCCAGAGACGGAGATTTTGGCGGTGGTGTCGGGGACCTGCTTCAGGAGGACGGCAATCGTCACAGAACATCGAAATGATTTCCCTCTATCAAGATTCGCAGTGAGGAATCACATGCCCGAGTTCAGGGTTCGCGGGTGAAGGCTTGAATTCCAGTGATGTGGCGTCCTAGAATCAAGTTGTGGATATCATGGGTTCCCTCGTAGGTCTTGACCGACTCGAGATTGGCCATGTGGCGCATCACGGGGTACTCGTCAAGGATTCCGTTGGCGCCGTGGATGTCACGCGCCATGCGAGCGATCTCAAGCGCAATGTCGACATTGTTCATCTTGGCTAGCGAGATCTGCTCAGGGAACCATGTACCGTCATCCTTCTTCCTGCCAAGGTGGTATGCGAGCAACTGCCCCTTGGTAATTTCCCGTAGCATCCATGCCAGCTTGTTCTGAACTAGTTGGAATGAAGCGATGGGCTGATTGAACTGGATTCTGCTGAGGGCGTACTCCTTGGCCGAACTGAAGCAGGACTGGGCCGCGCCAATGGCTCCCCAGGAGATTCCGTAGCGTGCGTTGTTCAGGCAACTGAATGGCCCCCTGAGCCCTTCTACATGGGGGAGAATCCTGTCTTTGGGAATCTCACAGTCCTGAAATACCAACTCACTGGTGACGCTGGCCTTGAGGGAGTGCTTTCCAGTCATCTCGGGAGTCGTGAAGCCAGGGTCCCCCTTCTCGACGATAAAGCCGCGAATCACACCGTCGAGCTTGGCCCATACGACGGCCAGATTAGCGATGGTGCCGTTGGTAATCCACATCTTGGCCCCGTTGAGCAGATAGTGGTCGCCATTGTCTTCGGCGCGGGTGATCATGTCACCTGGGTTGGAGCCGTAGTCCGGCTCGGTAAGTCCGAAGCATCCAATCCACTCCCCGGTCGTCATCTTAGGCAGGTAGTGGCTCTTTTGCTCCTCGCTGCCGAAGTCCCAGATTGGGTACATAGCCAGCGAGCCCTGAACGCTAGCGAATGAGCGCACGCCGCTGTCACCTCGCTCAAGCTCCCGACAGATCAGGCCATACGCGACATAGGACAGCCCGGGGCATTCATAGCCTTTGAGCGGGGCGCCGAGAACCCCCATCTCACCTAGGTCGACCCGCCACTCATTGGGGAATATCCCCTCTCTACAGGCATTCTCAATATCGGGTAAAACCTGCTCGTCTACCCAGTCGCGGACCATGTCCCGGACCATTCGCTCCTCATCCGTCAGCAACGAATCGATATCGTAGAAATCCAAGGCCTCGAACGTCATCCTTCTCGCCCTTTCCGATGGTGGCGCCCTCATCAAACTATGCACGATGGCTCATCTTCTGCCTCTACGTCGTTGCTCTCGGAGCACATCTTTGCGCTCTTCGTCGCTGCCTATTCTGAGAGTCAACCACTCTCTGAGCAGGGGGGATGAACTCACTATCAGGCTAAGGGCCATCAAGATAGCACCTCCAAGGATTACCACTCCGATCCAGATTCCCAATATTCCGCCCGCCCGTTCGTCCGAGATGGGGTTGAATGCCACGATGGTACCTGAGCTCGTGATAACCCATCCAGAATGCACGTCCGCCGACCATGTAGCGACTAGGCGCTCACCAGAGATTGCCGAATCGAAACTGACTGCATCGCTATTCTCCAACCAAGGAAAGGAAAGCCGCAGGGACAAATCGTGCTCAATCATTGCGAACGGAACAACGGAGACGATGGTTGTCCCGTCTGACTGTTCAGAAACTCCGCCGAACTGGCCATTGACATTCTGGAGTTGCACGATGGTGACTTCGGATGACGAAGCATCTTCAATTTCGAGATCGATGATAGCGATGTTCCTCTCGTTCGAGATCGAGACGCATGCATTCTCCCCCCTGCTAGGGCAGACCGCATCGATCCACGGATACCCTGTCCCCCCAATCCAATGGAGTTCGTGATTCGCGTCTATGACCCCGATTCCATCGACGCTAGTCGAGACGATGCATATGTTGATGCCCGCTAAGCAGGCAATTGCATTGACATCACTAGTCCCCCTTCCTTCTATCGGATGCACCTCCATGCCACCTCCTTCCAGACCACGAACCCTCCATATCCACCCCATTTCTCCCCCGATGTAAGCCCAAGACCCATCCGCGTTCCATGATACTGACCTCAACTCCGTCCTCCCGAAGAACGACTCCCCGCCAGCACTGTCAACAGTGCCACCCTCCCTCGTGAACCTCAGGACGACTCCCTCTTCCCCCACTATGAAAGCGGTCTGCCCTCCCGGGTGGAAGTCCGCATCTAGCAGCATCTCGACGCCCCCCCAGTCCAATTTCGAATGTGTTTGGGGCTGTGACGCCTGGATCAGAAAGATAGACGAATCCGCGCCATGCGCGATGACTATCTCGCTGTCCGGAGAGACTGCGGCACCCTCGAGCCCCAAATCCACTTCCCCCAGCCTCACCACTTCCCCCAATTCAACTACGGAGTCCGCAGAGATGATTGGCAGCAGTAGCAGGACGATGGCGCTGGCGACCACCCTATTGCCCATACCACCGGCCACATCGCTCGGACCCACTTCGTCCGTTTAGCCGTTCTACATGCCCCAAAGGACGCAGCGGGTTGGCAGCATTGAAGTGACGTCCGCTCCGCGACGGGTCAATGGAGAGATTTGACGTACGCAGGGGGCTGGTGAAGGAAGTAATTGCGAATGGCGGCCTCAGTGAGTTGGCCCGCGAATTTTTCGATAATGTCGAGGACACCGGAGAGAACTCCTTCCGCGCCTCGCACGGAATCATGACCGCCATCGACTCTAGGTTTGAGAACGGGGCCCTAATTGTGGACGTAACCAACGTTCCGCCGGATTTCGACGATCTCGATGCCATGCAGGCAGCCATGGACGCACGGAAGCGTTGGACCAATTTCCTAGATCGGGCAACAGGATACAACTCCAAGAAGCGTGGAGACAAGGCCAAAGAATGGGCCAAGAAGGCAACTAAGGCCAAGTCCGCAATTTCTGCGACTAGGCACTTCATGGAGAAGGCCGAAGGACTTCCCGCGGACAAGATTACCCAGGCAAATGCCCTCATTAATGAGATCGAGGCTTTGCTCGACTCAAACGACAACACCAAGGCTGCAGGCCGCGCTGGGAAACTGAACAAGATGTTCGACTAGAGGTGGACGATGTCAGAGGACGACTCCCCCTCAATGCAAGGCGAGGAATCGCATCCTCGATTGGAACGCATGTTCAGTGGTTGCGACGAAGTGGTTGGTGCCGAACACACCATCTCGGTGCTCGCAGGCGGTCCTAGCCACTCTGGGGACGATCAACTCGTGGCCTACATCGGGCTCGAGCCTAGTGGCATAGCTCACCTGGGGTGGGTCATCCTCGCGGACACCATACGCAACATGCTCAATGAGGGCGTCAACGTCATCATCCTGCTAGCAGACTGGCATGCTTGGGTCAATGACAAGTTCAACCGGGACATGGACAAGATCTCATTGGCTGGCGATTACATGACGGAAGTGTTCCGCGTCCTGCTCGATTGGCCGGAGGAGGGTGAGGGCCCAGGGCAACTCCGGTTCCTCAGCGCCTCTGAGGTTATGGATTCGGGAAAGTATTGGGAACGAGTGCTCCGTTGTTCGAAGAACATGAGCCTTTCTAGGGTGCGCAGGACTTTCAGCATCATGGGGAGGGATGAAGACTCGTCCGACCACGACCTTGCAGCCTTCTACTACCCGGCCTTGCAGTCCGCCGACATCTTCGAGCTCGGGGTCGATATCGCGTTCGGGGGTATGGACCAACGCAAGGCGCACATGTTCATGAGAGAGGTCGCCGACCGGAATGGATGGATTAAGGCCACATGCATACACACTCCCATGCTATCCGGACTCAGGGGTTCTGGGGGCCGGATGGACTCGTTCGACCACAAGATGTCGAAATCGGATCCCAGCAATGCAATTCTACTGCATGACGATGCTGATTCACTACGCCGAAAGATGAAGAAGGCATTCCTCGAGGTCGGCAACCCAGCCTCCCCTGTGTTCGAAGTAGCCAAGCATGTGGTCCTGCCTCGAACAGGCGAGATCAGAGTCAACCCCAAACCGGAGTACGGGACGCCTTCCAAGTGGGATGATTTGGACTCCTTCGTGGAAGCCGTGAGTAAGGGTGAAGTCCATCCGTTTGACGCCAAGATGGCGATTACCGATGGCCTGATCGAGGTTCTCTCGCCAATCTCCGATCATTTCCAGTCCAATAGCGACCTGCAGTCCGCATTGGCACAAATCACCGGCTCCCAGTGATGAGTTTTCAATTCTCACTTAGTGTTCCTATGCAGGGATAGCACTCATAATGTGGACCAATTCCGGACCATCGAGGGAGTGTTCTTTGTCAGAGGTTGGAATCGACGACATCGCACTTCATTTTCCACGCCTCTACTTCGGCATGGAAGACTTCGCTAAGTTCCGTGGGGCTGACTTCGGCAAGCTCAACAGGGGGCTTGGTCTGTCGGCGATGGCCATCCCCGATGTCCATGAGGATACTGCCACGATGGGGGCCAATGCCGTTACTCGCCTAATTGACAGGAACGGATTGGACCCGTCCTCAATTGGTCGGATATATCTAGGAACCGAGTCCGCGCTTGACGGGGCCAAACCCACTGCCACTTACATCATGGACATGCTTGAGCAACGTTACTCGACTACTCATGGGATTGACTGCTTCAGAAACTGCGACGTCGTCGACCTCACTTTCGCTTGCATCGGGGCGGTGGATGCTATGCACAACACTCTGGATTGGGCGGCTCGTGGTGGAGAGGGGCGTGATAGGGTCGGAATCGTCGTCTTTGCTGATAATGCCAAGTATGATCTCGGATCATCCGGGGAATACACCCAAGGGGCCGGCGGGGGAGCGATTCTGATTCGCCACAACCCCAGACTGCTCTCTATTCCGGACATCTGGGGGGTTTCCACCATGCCCGTACACGACTTCTTCAAGCCCCGACGCGAGGTCGATACCCGTACCGTGATTGAGAATGTCCTCGACCTCGCTAGGGAGTCAGGGGAGAGCATCAGGGGAAATCTCGCAGAGAAGATACTGAAGTTCCTCCCACGCTCCAGCAAGAAGAACGACGTGCTGTTCGAAAACGAGAAGCTGATGATTCACAAGGACACCCCCATTTTTGACGGGCAATTCTCGAATCGATGCTACTCCGAGTCCGTGAAGCAGGCTTTCATCGACTTCCGTGCAAAGTCCATTGAGGAGGGCAGGTACGATCCGAAGGCCGATGAGATTCTCACCAACCAGTGGAGCAGGATCATAGTTCACCTCCCTTATGCCTTCCAAGGCAAGAGGATGTTTCCCGACGTCTTTCGTCATGACCGCAGACATCTGCCTGTTTGGGGTAAGATCACCGAAGAGATTGGCCCAGAACCCCTGCCAGGTGACTTCCCAGACACGCCCAAAGGCCTAGATGAGTTTGAGAGAGCGAACGACACTTATCGTAGACTGATTTCCAAAACCGAGGAGTTCCGCTCTTTTGCGGAGGATCGGATTGAGAAGACTCAGCGTGCTTCCAGCCTTATTGGAAACCAGTACACTGGCTCCATTTTCCTCGCGTTGATGTCGTCCATGGAGTCTGACTACCTCGACAATTCCGAGATGGGGGGCCACAGAATCGGGCTGTGCGGCTACGGCTCGGGTGCCAAGGCCAAGGTCTTCGAGGGAATCGTTCAGCCCCAGTGGCGCGAGATCGCCTCTAGGTTCCATCTCTTCGAGCGACTGTCCACCCGTCACGCCATCAACAAGACAATCTACGAGGCCCTGCACAAGGGCAAGCGCAAGCGATCAGTGGTCAAGCCGACTGGCGAGTTCGCCTTGGTCGGAATAGGCGGCGAGGGCAAACTTGAGGGCCAGAGGCGCTACCAGTGGTTCGATTGAGATGAGTGCCTACCCCAAGATATCTCTGACAACCGATAGGAACCTCTCGACCTCCTCAGTCGTATTGTAATGCAGGACCCCAATACGCAAGGCCCCCTCTGGCTCTAGGTCCAATGCTTCGGAAAGCTCGAGAGCATAGAAGTTTCCAGCCCATACGAAGATCCCTTGCTCGGCTAGGGCATCAGCGATTTCCGAAGCCGTTTTGCTGGGGTGCGTGAAGGAGACCGTAGGCGCTCGTTCATTGCTCCTGTTGCTATCCGTGATCCCCCATATCCTGACTCCTTCGATGTCCATCAGACCCTCGACAATCTGCCAGCACAATTCATTCTCATGAGACTCTATTGCCTTGAACGCCGCACTGAGGGCCTCTCTCCGGGGCAACTCCTCTCTCCCTACCTTCCTGCCGACCCAGGCTATGTGTTCGATGGCCGCGAGAGTTCCTGCCAACCCCTCGTAGCTTTGCGTCCCAGTCATCCATCTGAATGGGATTCCCTCGGTAGATACCCGTAACTTCGCTACCGGGAGCTCTGCCATCCGATCTGCTCTGCCCCAAAGGATCCCTTGGTGGGGCCCGAAGAACTTGTACGGCGAGCAGAGCAGGTAATCACACCCCATCTCCTTGATGTCAATGAGACGATGTGGGGCGTAGTGCACCGCGTCTACAACCACCTCAGCCCCGAACTCATGCGCCCGATTGGCAATTTCTCGCACGTCGTTGACGGTGCCGGAGAAGTTTGACGCTGCACCGACAGCCACGAGGGTGGTTTTCTCGTTTATTGACTCCACGATGGAGGATGGGTCGAGGGTGCAGTCATCAGGATTAACGTCGATTTTCCTTAGTGTAGCCCCAGACCACTCAGCAGCAAGGACCCAGGGTTGGACGTTTCCGTCGTGGTCCAAACGTGTCACCACCACTTCGTCATCCTCGCCCCACGTCCTGCTGAGTGCGCTTGCTAGTTGGATGTTCAGACTGGTCATATTCTGCCCGAAGACGACTTCTCGGGGGTTCTCGCACCCAAGAAAGTCAGCACAAGCACGCATCGTCTCCTCGATGAGTTGATCGGTCTCCCTGGATGTGGCAAATGACATCCCGGTGTTGGCGTTATGATGCAGCAGGTAGTTTCCGACCGCATTAGCTACCGACTGTGGAACTTGGCTGCCCCCGGGCCCATCGAAGAAGATCGCCCTGCCCCCATTGATCTTGCGAGTTAGCCCAGGAAACGCCCCTCTTACCTCTTCGACGGGGAAGCCGTACACCCGGACACCTCATTTGGGGGCAATCGACCGACTGATCACGATTCTCTGGACCTCTTGGGTGCCCTCGTAGATCTGGGTGATCTTTGCGTCTCTGAAGAATCGTTCGACAGGGAAATCCGTCGTGTAGCCATAGCCCCCGAGAACTTGAACCGCCCTCTCTGCGACCCACATCGCAGTATCTCCAGCGAATAGCTTGGCCATGCTGGCCTCCTTGGTGTGCCTTGGCGCGCCATGCTCGTAGTGCTGCCGCTTCGCCCACGCTGCTTTGTAGACCATGAGTCGGGCAGCCTCTACTCGGGTCGCCATATCAGCGAGGTAGTTGCCAATTCCCTGATGGTGTGCAATAGGCTTGCCGAAGGTCTCGCGC
>Ga0066857_10000313_pt1 | contig 17881 bp, 22 predicted proteins | sample ETNtaG_2_FD_65602 | JGI IMG/M metagenome (GOLD analysis project Ga0066857, IMG submission 65602) | Marine microbial and viral communities from oxygen minimum zone, Eastern Pacific Ocean - ETNP201406SV203 | ecosystem: Environmental > Aquatic > Marine > Oceanic | place: Pacific Ocean: Eastern...
GCAATTAGGAAAAAGGCGAAAACAATGGCAATCAATGGTGCAATTTTCATTTAAATATCACATACAGCTTTGCGTTGCCTGTTTTTTGCGATTAATATATAGATATAATTAATAATATTCATAGTTAACGGTAAATGTGCAAGAGCCCAAAGAGGCCAGGCCCACCATATTTTTTTTGACAGAAAAATAATTCCTTTTGCACCGCCATATATTTTTTTATCATCCCCAATAATTTTAATTTCAGTAACATCGTTTGAATCATTAATTCTTAAAATATTCATTACAGTTTTGTTTTGCAGTGGTTTAACTTTACAATTTCTTTTCTCGAGTATTGTTCGAAACATATTTACCATTCTATTACAGAATGGACATTCTTCATCATAAAGCAACCAAGTGGTGTTCACATTAAGTCTACTGGAGAAAGATAGAATATAGCCAATATTGCTAAAATAATTCCAAAGTAAGCACCTTTATTCCATATAATTACTTTGGATCCATCTAAAGGTTGAATAGGAATCATGTTGAAACCAGCCAATATTAGGTTAATAAGAACAATAAATCTAGCTAATTCATTGATAATTGTGATTTGCCCTTCTATAGAATTAGTTAAAATATAAACGGGTAGAAAAATTAATGCTATCACAATATTAGTTATTGGTCCTACAGCAGCAATAATTCCGTTTTGCTTATCAGTTACTTTTCCTGAAACCATTACAGCCCCTGGTGCAGCTAATAGTACGCCTAGGAATGCCGATATAGCTAGGGCAAAATAGAGCCCATTTTTGTTTCCTCTATATTCGGCCCAGCATCCATATTGTTGTGCCATCCATTTATGTGCTAATTCATGCAATAGAAAACCTGTTAGAACAGCAGCAAAGGCTAGAGGTAGTTTTGTTATGAGAATATTTGGATTATTCAGAACTGTTATCAATCCATCACTTAGGGCTAAAGCGAATGCAACTGTTAGTATGCCTATTGATTCTTTTAGCTGCTCTTTTTCATAACTTGAGAATGCCATTTTAGAGTTAGGCCTTCTATTCACTTGAATGGGATCGCCCCAACCATCAGATATAACATATTTAATCTGATAATTTTGATTTGTTCTTGAAGGATCTCTCCACATTATTTAATCATTACAGCGTGTATTAAGATAGTTTTGCAACTAATTCTTTAAAGTGCACCACAGTAAGCAAAGTGTGAATGAAATCGATTCTCTTAAACAAAGGATTAAAGAGTTGGAATCTTTGTTAGACAAAGAAAGAAAATCCCACCATTTAGATATCGAAAGAATTAAAACTGAAAATTATGGAGCTTTAGAAGCTTCCCAAACTAGATATCAAGGCGAATTAGCTATCCAAAGAGAAAATTTCCAAAGACAGGTTGAAAAATTAAAAGCTAAGCTTCAATCTTTTGAAGCTTGAGTACAATAATATTAAGTCCCAGCTTTGTAAGACACAAATTAGCTCCCGTGGTGTAGTCCGGCCCATCATCTCGGCCTTTCGAGCCGAATACCCGGGTTCAAATCCCGGCGGGAGCACCATTTTGTTTCAAATCTTATAATTCTCATTCTTTTGGTGATTCTAAGTGATAGGCTTTCTTCATATATAGGTTTTGAAATGTTGCAAAATAGATGGAATCTCCCGACCTTCAAAAATCAATGGCAATTGCTATGTTTGGAGGAGTAGTAGTATCTTTTGCCCCAATTATTTATGCTCTTTCTAATGCAAATCCATTAACTGGTGCTTTCTTTAGAATGGTATATGCACTTCCGTTTCTTCTGATGATAATATGGTTCAGAGGTGCAGAGGATTCACGCTCGACCAATACAAGATTAATTGCAATCATTGCAGGTTTTGCTTTTTCTCTTGATTTTCTTGCTTATCACAGTACAGTTGATTGGATAGGAACTGGAATTGGCACTCTTATTGGCAATTCACAAGTAATTATAGTTACATTAATGAGTTGGTGGTTATTTGGTGAGAGGCCCAACCTTTCAATTCTTATTTCACTTCCTATTGTAATGTTTGGGTTATGTCTTATTTCAGGTATTTGGGATGATGAACCTTATGGATCCCATCCACTCCGTGGCGTTATTGCAGGTGTTTTTACGGCGATTTTTTATTCTGCTTTTTTAATAATTTATAGATTTGCAAACAGGGAACTTGCGCCTGCAACAAATTTACAATTTGATTCGACAGTTGGGTGCGCACTTGGGCTTTTGATTCTTAGTTTTTTACCTCTGAAATCTATACACGTTGACCCAATTGACTTTGAACCTACAATGCCAGTTCATGGTTGGTTACTGTTGCTTGCCATTCTAAGCCAAGTAATAGGTTGGTTGGCAATAGCTTACTCATTGCCTAGATTACCTGCTGCCTACACTTCTTTTGCAATTCTTCTTCAACCAACTCTTACAATTGTATGGGGAATAGTTCTTTTGTCAGAATCTCCTTCTATCCAGCAAGCGATAGGTATGTTTCTGATTCTTGGGTCTATTATAGGAGTGACAGTCTATGGTTCCGTTGATTCTTCTACAGAATTAGATAATACCAAAGTTTTATGAAAACCCAATTTAGATTGGAGTTATGTCTGAAGAAATGTGTATGGTTTGTAATGCAAAAGTATTTGAGATTGAGATCCAAGAAGATAGTGAAGAAATTCCAGAGTTAAAAAAAGGAAATAAATATTGTTTAGATTGTTATGGGCCTATTCAGGAACAATTTAAGTTAACATTAGAAGATGTGGCCGATATATCATCAGTAAGTAAAAATTAGATGGCGCTGAGGGAGAGATTTATTGTTCAAACCAAGAATAGTGATTAATCCCAATAGCAGTAGCTAAGAGAGTAGCCAAAAAAGCAATAGTGAGTATATGTGGAGCGTATTCAGGTTTTTTTCTTAAAGCAGTTAACCCACCGCCTAGAATTAGCCACAAAGTCAGTTTGATATGAACCCAACCAAGGCTCATTGGAGAATCATCGGGATATAATGCTGCCAACATTCCAAAACCTCCTAATATAATGAAAATTGATCCAATTCCATGCGCTGCGAATCCGAGTTTTTCATATTTATTTTTCTTCAATGGTTGTTCGTTCATAGCCCAAAGGCCTAGGGCGGTATAAGCTCCGAAAAGAATTAAGACTCCAGCGATGTGAATTAGTTTGTATGTTGCATAGGATATGAGTGCCATAATTTCTCTTTAATTATTTTTGTTTATTTCTTTAAAAGTGAATAGGCAATGATTATGTCCAGTTCCGTGACATACATATTCACGGATTTTCCAACGTTTATTCGTTTTTTTGTTAAAAACAGCTTCCATGATTCCTTCGTCTAATGCACAAAGAGGCCTGCCCACATCAGGTACGCCAGTACAATCATAATTGCTTTCTATTCTAAGGACAAGAGGTTTTTTCTTTTCTATTTGAACAATTCCCATATTGTTTTTTTTCCAAAAGAGTGCTAATTCTTTAATTAATTGTTCCATATTGCCATTAGTGGGGCCTAGCTGCGCTATAACCTGAGCGCCGATTGACCTGCCTGTTTCTCTCAGCATTGAATCAAGAGATAATCCCCAAGATTCAACAACAAACCTCAAAGATTTATTGATATTTTCTTTAAGGTTTCCGTTCTTTTCAATTCCATCAGCAGTAGAACGCTCCAGATGGTTTTTTAATTCATTCACAGGATTTCCACCTTCAGCAACTAATTCTCCCGTAACTGCATATATTTTCCTGCGACTATCATTTTCATCAATATATGATTTAATTAATCCAGCAGCCTCTAATTCGAGCATATGTCTTGCAGTTGTCGACTGTGAGCGTTTTACTAATTTCATAACCTCTTTTTGAGTTTTTTTACCTTTTGATAAAAATTTAAGAATTTTCCTCTTAATTGGACTCGAGATAGGCAGAAGGCCAGTAGTAGTAGAATAGAGGTGGAATTTGTTCACATGAGCCATGTTACACAAATCTATTTATAGATATCTATAGGTTATAACGTATCAATACGATATAAACAATAGGTATTTGAAATGAATGAAAACATTAATGGAGATGTGCACGGTAGCATTCAACCTTTTTTGAATGCTTTAGGGATAACTTTGTTGTTAGCGGGTTTATTGTTTTGGCCATTGCTACCAATAGGTTTGTTCTTAGTAGTCTATTCGATTTGGAATTGGATAAATGAGGAAGTAGTATTATGGCCAAAAAGAGATAAAATATCAACAGATACATACCCTGCAACCATAGTGATAATTATTACTGAGGCTTTGATTTTTGGAGTATTTTTTATATTTTGGTTCTGGGCACGCTTTTATTCGGTTGATGCAGGCAATACTTGGCCTCCTTCTGGTGTTGAATTTAATCTTGCTTTTGTTGCTTTCAACTCTATTTTATTATTTGTAAGTGCATATACAGCAGATCAACACTTGAAATCTAGAGAGGATTCCAATTATTGGTTAGAAGCAACTATCTTGCTAGGCGCCTTATTTCTTTTTGGTCAAATTTATGAATACTATAATTTGTATAATGAGGGGTTAACTCAAAAGTCTAGTTTTGGTACTGCTTTTTTTGCTTTAACAGGAGTACATGGTTTACATGTTTTAATAGGTATAGTAGCACTTTCAATATTACGGTGGCTTTCTAAGTCAAATAGTTTGGCTAAAACAACAGAACTTCCTAGGAGTATTATACTTTACTGGCATTTTGTTGACATTATTTGGGTTTTAATTTTGTTTGTAGTTTATTTGGAGGTGATATAATGAAATTCTTTCAAATCAAAATTATAGGTTTAGCATTACTTTTGGGAATCTTTTTCTCAGAGAATGCTTTGGCCTGTGCCTCTTGTGTTGAGACAGGTACAACTGGTGTCCACGCTGAGAAGTATGATCAATTAATGAACTGGTATTTACTGATTGGAGGTTCAGTTTCTCTTCTAGTTTATGGTTGGTTCATTTGGTTAATATACAAATTTAGGGCAAAAGACACAGTACCTGATCCAGATGACATGCCAAAATTAGGAGTTGTACCTAAACATAGAGGAGATCCTACATGGACATGGTTTGTAACTACAGCTATTTTTGCAATATTGATGGGCTTGACAGCAGGCACAATCAATATGGTTGAGTTTTATGAAAATCCAGAAGAAGGGTGGGGAGACGGCCCTCTAACAGTTAAGGTTTCCGCGCATCAATACTATTGGAAATTTGAATATCCTAATGGAAATGTGAGTTATGATATTTTGTTGGTTCCAATTAATACGATAGTGATTTTGGAGGTTACATCAGAAGATGTTTGGCATAATTTTGCAGTCCCTTCACTACGTTTGAAAATTGATGCAATTCCCAATAGAACTAATGTGATATGGTTTGATGCTCCTGATGTGGGCGATTATCCAATATCTTGTATGGAATTATGTGGTAGTAAACATACGGAAATGACAGGTAAATTAGTCTTGGTTGAACAAATTGACTACAAAAATGGTTTAGATGCGGAGTTCGAATCATGAATGCTTTTAGTACTGAATCAATCAATCGCTGGTTACGGACAACTAATCATAAAGACGTAGGATTAATGTATTTTGTTGCTACTCTTATTTTTGGATTTATAGGCCTTTTACTTTCATTATTGATAAGAGCTCAGCTTTATCAACCAAATAATGGTACAGTATGGTTAGATTGGGCGCCAGGTGATGATTCCGGATCCTTTTACAATTCAGTAGTGACTATGCATGGTGCAGTAATGGTTTTATTTTTCGCATCGCCATTATCATTTGCTTTTGCAAATTACGTAGTGCCTTTACAAATAGGTGCAAAAGACATGGCTTTTCCGAGGCTCAATGCGCTTAGCTTTTGGACTTTTTTATTTGGTGGTTTAGTTGCAGCCTCTGGCTTTGTTTTTGGAGGGGCAGCAGATGTTGGTTGGACATTTTATTCACCTTTGACTTCAGTAGAGTACAGTCCAGGCAATGGAGTAAATCTTGCAGGAGCAGGGTTAGTTCTGCTAATTATTTCAGTAACTGCCTCGACAATTAATTTCATTGTTACTATATTATTTCATAGAGAAAAAGAGATTAAAATATGGGATATGCCTATTTTTACTTGGACAATTTTATTCACAGTTATTCTAATGTTGACTATATTTCCAGTTCTTCTTGCAGCTCTTTTGATGCTTGTGGGAGATAGATTGTTTGAAACGGTGTTCTATTCTCCGGAGACGAATGGTTCAATATTGTGGGGCCATCTTTTCTGGTTTTTTGGACATCCTGAAGTTTATGTTGTATTATTGCCTGAATTGGGAGTTTTAGCTGAAATAATTCCTGTATTTTCAAAGAAACCCCTTTATGGCAAAAGATACATCATTTATTCCTTAATTGTCGGTACATTCTTGAGTGTGATTGTTTGGGTTCATCATATGTTCATAACAGGAATTGATCCTTTATTAAGAGAAGTAATGAGTATAACTACAGAATTAATTTCGATTCCATTTGCAGTGATAATGATTTGTATGATTGCAACATTATATAATGGAAAAATAACTTTTACAACCGCAAATCTTTTCGCTCTAGGTGCAATTGGAATTTTTGTTATCGGTGGCGTAACAGGAGTATTTTTGTCTTCAGCAGCTATTGATTATCACTTAAGAGGAACGTACTACATTGTAGCTCATTTCCACTATACTTTAGGTTCGGTAGTACTTGGTATTGTTGCAGGAATCTATTATTGGTATCCACTAATGTTTGGACGCCTTCTTGATGAAAAACTAGGTCGATGGCATTTCTGGGGTTCCTTTTTTGGAACGATTATGACTATGACGCCCCTTTTTATTTTAACAGATATGCCACGTAGGGTTTATGTTTATGAGGAGACTAGTTGGGGAATTTATCATCAGTGGGCTACAGTAGGAGCAATCATTGTATTTATTTCACAATTATTATTTTTGTACAATTTGGTACATAGTTATTCACACGGTAAAAAACCAGGCTCAAATCCGTGGGGCGCTAGTACACCGGAATGGTCATAATGATTACTTTGTCTTTCACACCAGTCAAGGCAATAATCTCAATCTTTATTGTGGCTGGTTTGATATTACTTCTAACGCCAGCAGAGTCCCGCAGTGAAGGAATATCCTATAAAGATTCTGAAGACGGGTGTTTCTGCCATTCAAATTCAGAATCTAGTGCGGTATCAATTACTATTTCAGGCTTTTCAGATAATTTTACAGCAAATGAGGTTTATGATCTCGAAATAAGTTTTGCAGGAGGTCCTGATGTTTCTTCAGAGTCTAACAATCAAGGAGGCTTTAGTCTTAGCAGTAGTTTAGGAACACTTTCGTCAGTGGATGGGACTACGCAAATTATGGGAGACGGTTCACTGACACATACTGAAGAAGGCAATAATTTAAGAAGTTGGAAATTTAGTTGGGCAGCTCCGTCAGACGATTCAAAGAAAGTAACTTTCAGATTTAATGTGAATTCAGTCAACGGAGATGGAGAACCGAATGATTCCGACAAATGGAATTTTGGGAAAAAATCAGTAGAAGGAATAAATTACGTTGAAGAAAATTCATCGACGTCAAGTTTGTCTTTTATTATAGCTATTGGCGTTTTAATGTCATTGACTTTTTGGAGGAAATCCAATGTCTAGGGATATATCAATTAAAGCAATACACCATATTGAATTATTTGTAAGCAATGCAAAGCAGTCAGCTTATTATTATCGTAAAGCATTTGGTTTTTCACAATTAGCTTATTCAGGTTTAGAAACAGGAAATAGGAATAGTGCATCGTATGTTTTATCTCAAGGAAATATAAGATTAGTTCTGACTACACCATTACATAGTAGAAATTGGATTGGTGGACATATCAGAAAGCATGGAGATGCTGTCTTCGATATTGCTTTTCATGTAGATGATGTAGATTTTTGTTTCAATGAAGCTGTAAAGAGAGGAGCTAAACCAGCAGTTGAGCCTTATAATTTGGAAGATGCTGACGGTATTGTAAGGCGTGCAGCAATTCAAACGTATGGAGAGACAATTCATTCATTTCTTTCTACGAATGATTATAGAGGAACTTTTCTTCCACATTATAAGGAACAAATTTTGGCAGAAGAATCCTTGGGCCTTAATTTCATAGATCATGTTGTGGGTAATGTAGGTGTAGGACAAATGGACAAATGGGCTAATTTCTATTCTAAAGTTTTGGGTTTTAGAAATATAATACATTTTACAGATAAAGATATTTCTACAAAATATAGCGCATTAATGTCAAAAGTAATGGAGAACGATAATGGCCGTATCAAATTTCCAATAAATGAACCTGCACAGGGATTGAAAAAATCTCAGATTGAAGAATTTTTAGAGTTTTATGAGGGTGAAGGAGTTCAGCATATTGCATTATTGACAGACGATATAGTAGATACTATTTCCAAGTTCCATGAAAGAGGTGTTGATTTTTTACACGTTCCAGACACATATTATGAGACATTGGAATCTCGCGTTGGCCCTATCAAGGAAGATATTTCATCGATAAGGAAATTAGGTATTCTTGTGGATAGAGATGATGAAGGTTATCTTCTTCAATTGTTCAGCAAGCCAACACAAGATAGGCCCACTCTTTTTTATGAAATAATTCAGAGGCAAGGTAGCAAAGGTTTTGGTCAAGGTAATTTCCAAGCACTTTTTGAGTCAATTGAGAGAGAACAATCCTTGAGAGGTAATTTATGAAGCCAATGAATGAATCCTCAGTCGATTTTTCAGATATTCCAAAAGTTGAAACAAAAATAAAGAGAATCCATCATGTAGCATATAGATGTAAGGATGCTAAGGAAACGGTTGAATTTTACAAGGATATTCTTGGCATGGATTTTCAATTAGCAATTGCAGAAGATAAGGTTCCTTCTACGAAGGAGCCAGATCCCTATATGCATGTATTTTTAGATGCAGGGATGGGTAGCGTATTAGCTTTTTTTGAGTTACCAAAATCACCACCTATGGGAAAGGATCCTTCTACTCCAGATTGGGTGCAGCATATTGCATTTGAAGTCGAGTTTCCTCAAGATTTATTGGAAATTAAAAGTAGGGCTGAAAATCGTGGCTTAGCTGTTCTAGGTCCTATAAACCACAAGATTTTCAAATCAATATATTTTTTTGATCCGAATGGCCATAGGATAGAGTTAGCAGTTAACACAAGGACAAAAAAAGACCTAGAGAGACTCAATTCAGTTGCTGGGGAAATGCTTGAAGAATGGAGCAATACAAAAAAAGCTCCGAAACATGCTTCTTGGCTCCACAAGGAGGAATTTTCGTAACGCTTTCGGCAATCGTCACGGCATAGCAACGCCCTGGCCTATGGCGTATAAATAATAGGCCATTTTGTTATCAATCAGTATGTTTAATACGGTCAAAAACCAGTAAATTATATATACTACCCATTATATCGCATCAATACGATGTATTAGATAAATAGTACATTAGCGTACAAAATGAATAAAACAAACAAAAAAGTAAGCATGAAAAAAACAGTTGTGCTAACGGCACTTCTGGTAGCATTCACAGCCCTTGCAGGATGTCTTAGCAGTGACGAAATATCTTGTGGAGATGGGACGAAGTTAGTTGATGGCGATTGTGTTGCAATCTCAGACAACAGTAATAATTCCGACACAGTTTCTTTTACACTAGTGGGAAAAGAGATGTCCTTCATTGGACAAGGTGGAGATGTTGATGGTATCGTAAATCCAGACATTAGTGTACCATTAGGATTCAAAGTATCAATTAAATTGGTTATGGGTGAAAATAATCTTCACGATGTTACAATAGATGAATTTAATGTAGCAACAGATCAATTGTATGAGTTGAATAGTGAGGATACCGTAACTTTTGTAGCAGATATAGAAGGTACTTTCTATTATTATTGTAATGTTCCGGGCCATCGTGGAGCCGGAATGGAAGGAAAATTTATTGTTGGTAGTGGAGAAAATCAAGTTGATCCAGTGGGGAATGTTGAAACAATAGGCCCTGCTCTAGCAGTAGATACAGATAATATTGCAAAAGATCCTTTAGAAATGCCAGGGCCAGTTGGACGAACTGAGCCTGCAGTAGTACACATATACATGGAAGCTGTAGAATTAACAGCAGAAATAGAAGATGGAACGACTTTCACATATTGGACATATAATGGAACGGTTCCAGGTCCTATGTTCAGAGCCCGTGTGGGAGATACTGTAGTTGTACACTTCAGTAATAGAGCCGATAGTATGATGCACCATAATGTTGATTTCCATGCTGTAACAGCCCAAGGAGGAGGGGCTGCAGCTACTGAGACCGCTCCAGGCACAACTAGTACATTTTCGTTCAAAGCCTTGCATTCTGGACTATATGTATATCATTGTGCTACACCAAATATTCCTACACACATAAGTAAAGGAATGTATGGAATGATTCTTATTGAACCAGAAGTACCATTGCCTTCCGTAGATAAAGAAATTTATCTTATGCAAGGAGACATCTATACCAAATGGAGACCAGGTACTGCCGGTCATCAAGAATTTGATGATGATGCATTATTCGATGAGAATCCAACATATGTAGTTTTTAATGGTAAATTTGCAACATTTACTGGAGAGAATACAATCAAAGCTGAAGTTGGCGAGACAGTTCGTATTTACTTTGGTGTTGGTGGACCTAACACAATTTCATCGTTTCACTTAATTGGTGAAATATTTGATAAAGTATACAATCTTGGAGGATTTGAGAATCCACCACTAGAGAGTATTCAAACGGTATTGGTGCCACCAGGAGGAGCTACAGTAGTCGATGTAACTTTTGATGTACCTGCAAACTATGTTTTGGTAGATCATGCATTGACAAGAACATTTCAGAAAGGTTCAGTTGGAATTATAGAGGTAACTGGTGCTGAAAATGCTGAAATCTATGATGAAGACGGAGATGGCTCTGAGGAGGGCGACTAAAGACGAGTAAATATCTGTCGTTAGGTAAAAAATGAGCTATTTGGCGTATACATCAATCAAAGTGAGAGCAGTTCTATTGACTTTGATATTAACTGCGCCAATGGCTCTAGAGTTATACACAGAAGCCCCCTCTTGCGGTCATGGCACGGTCTTAGAGGGGCACCAGTGTGTTTTAGAAGGTTGGCAAGGCGAATGGAAAGAAATTTTGATGAATCTCAATTATGATAATAGCATAATAATGGTTGAGGAAGGAGATCATGTTCGCATGAGATTTAATTCATCAAAGGATTCAGATCATTTCTTGCCCAAGACATTCACCCTTTCAGCATTTGATATTTCTACAAAAATACCTGTTGAAGAGGAATATACTGTAGATTTTTTTGCAGATAAAGCTGGTGAATTTCAGTATAGCAGTACAGGATTGTGTAAAGTTGTAATTGCAGGAGGCAATACCGTAATAGTAGACTGTTCCATTTTCTGCGGTGAAATAGGGAATGCCCGTACTGGGACCATTATAGTTGAGCCAGCAATCCTAAATGACTTAGACGAATCAAATAGAAGTAAATATTTATGAAAAGTAAAACAATAGGAGAAATAGTGACTATGGACGGACGAACAGCAACAGTTTTCAATAAATTTGGATTAGATTTTTGTTGCAGTGGAGATGTGACAATTGAGTCAGCTTGTTTAGATAAGGGATTAGATGTTCAAGAAGTACTGGTTGATATTCAATCGCTAATGAATAATGGAGATAAGCAAGATAATTTATTTGATGAAATGAGTTTAGATAGATTGAGTCAATATATTTTTGTTCATCATCATCAATACGTTAGAGATACAGCACCAGCAATTGCTAAATTCACAGATAAAGTAGCGAAAGTACATGGTAAAAACCATCCAAATACCATTGAAATTGCAAGCTTATTTGATGATTTGAGATTTGAACTTGAACAGCACATGTTGAAAGAAGAAAGGATATTGTTTCCACACATTACTAGCATGGTTCAAGAAGGTCGTTGTTTAGGTCCTTTTGCAGAAGGGCCTATTTCGGTGATGCTTTTAGAGCATGATACAGCAGGAGATATTCTTAAGAAATTGAGAAATTTAAGTGATGACTATAATTTACCTTCTGATGCTTGTAATACATTTAGAGCAGCTTACACAAATTTAGAGGCATTTGAAGAGGATCTTCATATGCATATTCATCTGGAGAACAACATCCTTTTTCCAAAAGCAATAGAGCTTGAAAAAAACTTATTGAGGAAAGCATGAGTTCGGCTTCTTGTTCACTGCCACTATTCTTCAAAGAAACGTATACTAAAGAGAAAGAGGCATTGTCATTTTTAGACGATTTTTTATCTAAACATAAAAACGTAGTAGTAGCTAATAGCTTTGGCAAAGATAGTATGGTGGTCATGCATCTGTGCCTTCGTATTAATCCTGAAATAAGGAGTTTTATGGTTACGACTCCGAATAAACCAGTTGAGACTTTAGTGTTTCGTCAACGAGTGATAAAGGAATGGAATTTAAATAAATTCCAAGTTTTTAGAAATGAAGAACCTGCACCAGATAAGTTGTATTTGACAGATCCAAAGGGTTGTTGTGAAATCAACAAGGTTGCTCCTCTTAAGAATGCTTTGAAGGAACTTAAACCGTATGCCTGGATTAGTGGATTAAGAGGTACAGAAAGTGCAGATCGTTTTGACAAGCATTCAAAAATAGAAGATCAATACGGAATAAAGAAATTAAATCCGATATTCGATTGGACTGAATTAGATATTTGGAAATATACTGCGACACATGGAATTCCCGTTAATCCATTGTATTCACAAGGTTATCGTTCAATAGGTTGTAGTCCGTGTATGGCGCCAGGAGGGGAATTAGAACGAAGTGGGCGTTGGCAAAACACTCCTTTAGAAGGAGGTGAGTGTGGAATTCATACCTGCGGTATCAGTTCACCAGAGAACAAAAAATGAGCAGGAAATATGGAATTTGATAACAAATTCTTCATAGAACTGGCAGCCTCTTTTGCAGCTATAGCCACAGTATGGATTTATGGTAATAGATCAAGAAATGCACCAATTGTTGGAATTTTCAATCAAATGATATGGTGGGGACTTACGATTTCACAGGAAATGTGGGGCCTTCTTCCACTAAACATCATAATGTTGATAGTACATGTTAGAAATTATGTTCGTATGCGTAAAGAAGATAAAAAACCTAAAAAGTTAATTACTGTCAAACAGCACGTCGTCTGAAAGTAAAATGGCGCCGAGGGCGAGATTTGAACTCGCGAGGGATTGCTCCCACGGGCTTTCCAGGCCCGCGCTATACCAGGCTAAGCGACCTCGGCTGAGTGTTGCTACACTGGTGGGGGGTTTTAGAATTAAGCAAAGGCATACGTTTATTACGACACCTTTCAGCTGAATACACAGCTATAGAGGAATAATTGGACGAAAGACAAAGACTAGAAGCGGAGAAAAAAAAGAACTTCAAAATCCGCATTAAATCGGTAATTGAAATGTTACAAGAAACATATTATCCAGGTCATTCCACTACAGCAAAAAGAGTCATTGAACGTCATTTGATCCGTGAATTCGGCCTTAAGCCACGTGAGGCAACATACCAGGGTGGAAATATTATAGATGAATTACAAGTAATGGGGATTTTGCAGAGAGTTCCTGAAGATGTAATTCGAAATGCACTTCTTACAATAAATATTAGAAAATTACAAGCTCACAAAGCCTAGATTTTTTTCGCTATTTCTTTTAAAATTAATTTAGAAGCGTTAGCCTTTGTATCTTCAATCCAAATATCTTCTTTTTTTGTAATGATGGCAAGTTTTGTTTTTTCATTGCCTAAAACTTCAGAATGATTAGCGATAACAACATCAGAATTCTTTAGAAGTTTTTTTCCTTTCTCTAATAATTCCTTGTCTTTTAGGCCAGATTCTAATTTGAAAGAACATAACAATCCTTTGTATTTTTTCCTTATCATCTCAATGCTTTTTTTGGCCTTTTTAAGCTTAATTTCAGGTATTTCCTGGGAACTTATTTTTCCTTTACTTTTAGTTGGAATAAAGTCAGATAATGCTGCAGGGACAAGTATAGTATCATATTTTCCAAGTTTCTTTATTTTCTTGTTTAAATCATCAATTGAACTAAAATTTTCTTGCGTAATCCATTCGCCAACTTGCTCAGTTGAATTCCCCATCCAAAGATCTACATTGGCACCCAGACTGAATGCAGTCTCAGCAAGATGTTTTGCCATTTTTCCAGTAGATTTGTTAGTTATTACTCTAACATCATCAATTTCTTCGCTACTTCCTCCACCGATAATCAGAATTTCACGTTTTTTTAAATCATTTGTTCCAGCAAGCTTACATGCTTCAGCAGCGATTCTGAATTTTGAAGGTAATTTGGCTTTTCCTTCAACCATAATTGGATCTAAAACAGTTGCAAATTTATTGACATCTTTTAGATTCTGCTTAACAATTTTTGAATTTGCCATGTTTTTATCCATTGCAGGAGCGACAATCATTGGAGTCTTTGCACCAATACAAGTTAGTGCAACTAGCATTGGTGGATTATCTCCAATTCCATGAACCATTTTTCCTAAACTAGTAGCACAACATGGAGCAATGATTAACAAATCAGCATCATGACCTGCAATAACGTGTTCAACTTGGCCAGTTATTTCCTTAATTATTGGTTTACCGCAAGCAAATTCTAATGATTTTTCGCCCACTAATTCAAGGGCAGCACGATTTGCTACAATTGTAACATTTGCACCATATCTGAGCAATTCTCTAGCAATTCCTACACTTTCAATGCAAGATACTGAACCAGTTACAGCTAACCAGACATTTTTATTTTTGAGATAATCTCCTTTAGGAGTAACATTATTGGCAGGATGATGTTTATTCATTTGTTTCAGATATTTGTTTAATTATTTTCTTGTACTGATCTAAAATTAGTTCGATTTCAGTCTCAATTTTTTGCCATCCCTTCTTGAGCGATCCTTTATTCAAATGGAAAGCACTTGTTGGAGGCCCACCATCTGCAGCTCTGCATCTTTCTATAAGTCCTAATGATATTAATTTGTTCAGGTGCCTATATGCCGTAGGCCTTGTAGTTTCAATCCAAGCAGCTACTTCTTCTGCAGTCCATGCTCTATCAGGCCTTTGTAAGAAGCATTCATCAATAATTTTGTAAGGCATTGATTCATTGTAAGGATAATGATGGTTAGATAGCAATCCAACACCTCTTCCTAGAATTCCTAAATCGCTCTCATATGTAGAGTCTTCTTCCCTTTTGACTTCTCTTAATTTAATTTCAAATATTTCTTCTTTTCGAACATTTATCATGTCATTAGGCATTTTGTTTTTTGATTCCTTTAATTTTTTGTTTAAATTGTCAACTATTTCACGATAGGTTTCCAAGCAAATTCTAGCTCTATTTTCTACACCCGACCAAGCTTTGTTTAGATCATAATGCCAGAGTCTTACTTTTTTCGGGTCTTCAGCTTTTCCTGGAAAGTCTTCAGTTAGAAATCCGACTTCTCTTAGCCATTGTAAATGCCTGTAAATTGCCTGTAATGGAACACCTAATTCTTTTGCTATTTCACTTGTTGTCCATGATTTTTTTGGATGAGGGATTAAACATTTAGTGAAAAGTAATATTCCAGTTTTAGATCTTTTTGTAACCTTATTTCTTACACCATCATTACCTAAAAATCCAATAGCGCGAAGAAAGTCAGTTACTAACTGCTCATTTGTACTTCCATAATCATTATTCAAATTTCTTATTTTTAATTTGAACATTAATCCCACTCCCTTGTATCAAGTTTTTCTAGAATTTTAGCCTTAAACTTTCTAGCATTTTGATTTCCAGGATTTAGGGCTAAGAGACGATGAATATCGCCCATTGAATCTCCTAACTTTTTTTCTTCGAAATGACATTCAGCTCTTTCCCAGAGGGCGGCTTGATCTTCAGAATCAATTTCTAAGATTCTTGAAAGTGCCATTATTAGTAATTCAGTTTTATCTTGAGAACGATAAACTTTAGCAAGTTTTCTCCAACCATTTTTCAAATCAGGTCGGATGTTTACTGCCTTTGAATAACCCTTTGCATCAGCGCGCTCATAATCTCCAATACTATAGTAAATATCTCCTCGAATCATGTATGGTCTGTAGTCTTCTTTGAGTAATGCAATAGATTTCTCAATTGATTTTAGAGCCTCTTTTACTCTTTCTAATTTTGATTGTACGCGTCCTAATCCTAAGTATGCAAACCCATGGTTGCTTTCAAGTTCTAAGGCAATGACGTAAGCATCTTCAGCTTCACTTAATTTTTCTCTTCTTTCTTTTATTTGGGCTAATTTTAGCCATGCTTCACCATATGTGTACCTTATTTCAGTAGAATTTAGATAACAGTCCTCAGCTTCTTCCCATTGCTTTAGTTTTCTATGTAATTCGCCTTTTTCAAACCACAATTCTTCATTATTCTGGTCGATTTCAAGCGCCATAGAATAGTAAGTAATTGATCTTCCATATTCACGATGTCCAGTTAGTGCTCTTGCCTTACTAAGCCACATTCGAGAATCTTGCATCAAGACGCCATCACGTTGAGCACGTCTAATTAGTCGATTAGATGCGTTCAATGCTTTGCTTGGGAATCCTTTTTCTAATAATGTTTGTGATTCAGATAATATTTTTTCTCTTGCTTCACGATCAGTTCTTCTTAAGATAAACAATAATCCTGAACCAGTCATAGGCAACCCTCCACCTAGGAAACCTCCAGAGGCAAGATTAGGTTCAATTAACCATCCAATACCAGCAAGTCCCGTAATGTAACATCCAATAACAAATCCAGCTAACTGATATCTTCTATGATGTAAACCAGCCAATCCTAATCCCAAGAATAGCAAAGGAATCAGTAGAAGCCAAACAGATTCTTCTATCCAGCTGTAAACTGACATTAGTAAAACAATAGTTAGGATTAATGAACCTCCAAATGCAATAGCAAGAGCATAAGGCACCAAATTTTTCTCAAGTAATCCTAATCCGTAAATTAGCATTACAATGCCTATGCTTCCAGCGTAAACTGAAATAGTTATAACAGCTCTAAGTGAAATATCAGCATCACAATTAGCTTCAGAAAATTCAGTTAAACATTTATTATTTTGAATTTGATAAATCATAAAGAATAGGGTAACTAGAACACTTCCTATGGACAATATCATTCCCGATAAGCGAATATCTACATTTTTTTGGTTTATTTTATTGTAAACATTATATGAAATTAGAATCCCACATATTACCGAAATTAGAAGTAATGTTGAGAGAAACACTCCAGTATATTTCAAATATTCATGTTTTACAAAATTCCATGCAATAAAATTAAAAGTACTAATTAAGAAAATCCCTAGAGTCCATAAAACAACCCTTCTGCTTTTTCCATCTAGATATTCAACACAGTTGTGAAGAAATTGGATAAATGCGCTTTCTTCTTCTTCCTCTTCTTCTTTTTCTCCTAATTTTTTAGTGTAATCTATAGGGGCGTTTTCTTCCTCATCTTCACTAACAACTTCTTCAGTTTCTGGTTCTTCTTCAACCAAATCTTCCTCTGTGGAAGTATCCTCAATTTGTTCTTCTTCTGCCATCAAACCTTGTAAAGATATTATGGGTATATAATGCAAGTATTAAAACTGATGCTAAGGATTCTAGTGACTGCAACCACAGCTGCCACCGCTGCCGTGTGAATGGCTATGGCCACCGCCAGAGCTACAACCGCATCCGCCACCACTTCCATGCGAATGACTGTCACCAGAGCTGCATCCACAATCGCCACTTTGAGTAGGTTTTTGGATAGGTTCAGTATAATACGGATTTTCACCTTCAGAGTGATCAGTCATATCA
>Ga0066857_10000318_pt1 | contig 17817 bp, 27 predicted proteins | sample ETNtaG_2_FD_65602 | JGI IMG/M metagenome (GOLD analysis project Ga0066857, IMG submission 65602) | Marine microbial and viral communities from oxygen minimum zone, Eastern Pacific Ocean - ETNP201406SV203 | ecosystem: Environmental > Aquatic > Marine > Oceanic | place: Pacific Ocean: Eastern...
AAGAAAAAGTAGCAACGGGTCACATAAAAATACGTGACATTAAATCAATTGAACCATGAATAATGAACCAGAGGAGTCGTTATGCATTCAATCAAACCAAGCTTACTCAAACAAGAGATACAAGCTAATAGACAAGTTGGACTAAATACAATGATCTGGGGTGGCCCAGGCATTGGTAAGTCCGAAATTCCTTCTCAGATAGCAGAATCAAGTGGCGTTAAATTACTTGATTTCAGAGCCAATCTGTTTGACCCCGTCGATGTCAGAGGTATTCCTTACCTCGCTAAAATGAAGGAAACCGCTAAACATTTTACACGTTGGGCTGTGCCTGATGTATTCCCTATTACAGAAAGGGATGGAGAAGAAGGTATTTTTCTCATCGATGAATTACCTACAGCCCCACCCGCTACACAAAATGCGTTTTTACAATTATTAATCACACGAGTAGTCGGTGATTATAGAATTCCAGATGGGTGGTCAATTATTGCAGCCGGCAATCGGTTAACTGATGCTGCGGCTGTATACCAAATGCCATCACCTGTTAGGAACAGGTTAGCCCACTATGAACTCGAAGCAGACCTAGACGATTGGGTAGAATGGGCCGTATCAAACGGAGTTGATACATCCCTGGTATCTTTTATTAGATATCGTCCTAATCTTCTCTATAACTTCAATCCGGAAGACTACGCTTTTCCGACTCCTCGGAGCTGGTCTTATGTAGATAAGAGATTGAAGTTACCCAAGGTAAATGAGGAATCTCTATTTTATGGAGTTTCTGCATTGGTTGGGGATGGTGCTGCAGGAGAGTACATAGCCTTTAGACAAATCTATACAGAACTACCTGATATAGATCATCTAATTGATAACCCGCATACGTACAAGGTAGATGATAATCCTGCCGTTATGTATGCCCTTTCAGGTGCTCTGGCAGCTCGTGCTTGCGATGCAAAAATGGAAAATATCATGAAGGTAGTTAAAAAATTACCCACTGAGTTTCAAGTCATCACAGTTAAACAATCGCTTATTAAAGATAAATCCATTATTCAGCATGATGCAATTGATCAATGGGTATCTCACAACTCAACAGTAATTTTATAGGGGATCATTATGAGTACTGTACGAATGTCTGATTATCTTAAACAAGAGATAATTACCGCTTTTAAAAATTCTTTCGACAAAGCTAATCCTCCATTAGAAGCCGATCCTAAGTACGGGGACTTAGTTTACAACGCTCATATAGCCCCTGGTGTTACGGCTCTTCTGGAAGTAGCGAACAGAGAACTAGCGGGTCTATCTGATCCAGATGCTATGTTCATCAAAGAAAGTAGCATCCATCTTATCGCTCCAATGACAATGTTCGCTGCTACCTATGATCCTAATAAGAATACACGCTCAGTCGAATCAAAACTAAAGGAGGATATGAATGTTCGTGCTCCTCTTTCTACTGAACGATTGTTTCCGATTGCTTCCCACAGAAGATCCTACGGTTACACAGAATCAGCAACATTTGTTATACCTAGGCACGAAGACGCAAACGTTGAGTATATTTGTGCCTGTATTGAACATAACAGCAAACTAGAGGCTAAAAAAGACATTGCCGCAAGTAGTGTTGGAAATTTATTAAATACATTTTCTACACTTAATCAAGCACTAAAGGCATGGCCTGCTCTGTCTAAATTAGTAGACCCAGACAAAGTTTCTAAAGTACACACCAAACAGGAGCGTAAACGTAAGCAAGAATTACAAAAAGAAATGGCCGATGAAATAGTTATTGATAACGAGTTAAATAAAACCATCCTCACGGGTGAGTTATTAGGAGATGAAAGCTAATGGAAGCAGATGGATTAGAAGAATTCACAAAAGCACGATCACAATTGATCTTAACAAGTCCATTCTTTGGGACTCTAGCACTACGCTTAAAACCTATCCCAAACGTGGATATAGAAACAGCGCGTACTGATGGTGAGTGCATAGAATATAACCCTAAGTGGTTTATAAAACTACGCGAACAAGAGCGTATTGGTCTTATTGCACACGAAGTAATGCATGTTGCTTTAATGCACATGTTACGGCGAGATCATAGAAACCCAGTTAAATGGAACGTAGCTGGAGATTATGTAATCAATGGCGCTCTACTAAAAAGTAAGTTCATCTTGCCTCATACAGAGCTTATTGATCCTCAGTACGACAACATGTCAACTGAAAATGTATACGCTTTATTGCCTGACGATATTCTGAATGGCACTCGTCCTGGAGACATTCTATTGTTGGGAAGCGATGATCCTGGGGGGTGTGGCGGTGTAATCGACCATCCTTCTATATCTAATGGCTCTGCTAAAGGTAAATTCGAAGCAGAGATTGAAGTTGCAATACAGCAGGCTGCAGAAGTTGCTAAAGCAATGGGTAAGTTACCCGGACATTTACAAACACTTATTGAAAAAGCTTTAGCTCCAAAAATAGACTGGAAAATGACATTAGCTCGTTTCCTACGGGCTAATAACAAATCAGATTTTACATGGGTTAAACCCAATCGTAGATTTGTATCCAGAGGACTTTACCTTCCTTCTCTACATACACCATGCCTCGAAGAGATTGCAGTTGCAGTAGATACTTCAGGCTCAATTAGTGAGGAGGAGTTACTTCAATTCACTGGCGAAATTACTTCTATTCTTCATGATACTGACCCAGAACGTATTCACTTCTTGCAGTGTGATACAGAAGTACGAGCCGATGACGAATACACGAGAGAATCCTTACCTCTTAAAATAACGTATAGAGGTCGAGGTGGTACTTCTTTTTCTCCTGTTATGGATCACATAACTACAGAACACCCAGGAGTATCTGCTCTTGTGTATCTTACCGATTTAGAGTCAACCGATTTCGGAGATAAACCACACTATCCAGTTTTATGGATAACTACATCAAGTACGGAGGCACCCTATGGGGAAGTCGTTCAACTATAAAGAGCTCTTAAAAGAGTACAAAGATTCAATTTTAATTGGGTCTAGTATTATTTTAGGATTGGTCGCACTTGCATCAACTATGCACCATGTCATCACTTTGACTACGGTACTATTTCTTGTGGGTGTGTGTGCATATCTATTACTTAGGGAGTAAAAAATATATGAGTCCTACTGTTATATCTGGCATTACAACTGCCTTGTGGATATTAATCGAAGCCATACAGTTTGCTTACATGGCTTATCTAATATGGAGGGGAAGAACTGATGTTACTCATAGGAATATTCAGCGCGTTAGGACTGCTTTTGCTTGCGCTTAAAGCTGGTGGACGTAAAACAATAGGTCATGACATCGTTATCGACATCATGATTACCGTTACTTTAATGGTCTGCTTCTATGGCACTTTCAGTGGCATGGCTGCGGCTATGGTTGGAGGCTTATGTGCCTCTGTTGTTTTGTTCATTATGAAGAAAACCATGCGCCATGAAAAACTGGCTTTGAAACAAAAAAAGTATAAATTTTTTAAAGCAAGCGTTTCAGGGCCTACAGTTACTTGGGAAGAATACGAACCAGATTGGAGATAAAAATTATGGGATTTGATGTATATGGCGTAAAGCCAAAACTAGTTGGAGAGAGGCCCGAGATTAATTGGGATTTAGCACTCTCTGAAGACAAAACTAAATACTTCGATGCTTTAACCAAATTCGAAAACGATAACCCAGGCTACTACTTCCGTAACAACGTTTGGTCATGGAGACCACTCTGGCTTTACATCTGCGAAGAAGTTGCACCTGATATCTTAACCGAAGAAGATAAAGAACGTGGTACTTACAACGACTCACATCACATCAACGCTATTAAAGCTAACTACATTGCGGACAAAATAGAAAAGATTGATGCCGCAGGCGAGCTTGATGCATTCGAGAAAAAGTATCGAGCAGACTTGGCTGCTTTAGACAAAGTGACATGTGAGCACTGTAATGGTTCTGGTATACGTGATGACCAGTACGTACGAGGTAAATGCAACGCTTGCGACGGAGGATTACGCGAGCCTTGGGCTAAAAGTTATCCTTTTGATGCTTCAAATGTCCGTGAATTTGCCCGATTTGCTCGAAACTCAGGAGGTTTCGAAATAAGTTAAAACTTTAAAACAAATCGAGGCTATAACAATGTTTCATTGGCAATTTTATCCAACAAAAGCTAAATGGGAAACAAAACATTTTATAGAGCATCTAGTTCCACCTAGTATTACTAAACCATCTAGTGCTTGTATGTATTGCAACAAACCATTTAAGCCTAACTACCGTAAGAACCAAAAATATTGTTCTCGAGAGTGTGGCTATGCTAGCTACAACGGAAAACAAGAAGGTTAGAACAGCATAAAAAAAGGGGCTACTAATCAAAATCAGTAGCCCCTCCTTTCCTTCTAAGCGAGGGGAGGAATCTAAGAAGGAAAGCGTAGTACCAAATTAGGACATTACGTAAGATACGCGTATATCGTAATTGTTCCCGCTGCACTTGTAGCAGGCGCAACTTGTACATGGACGTCAATTGTATCGTCCGCTGCAAAGTCCAATGGGCCTGCTGCAAATGCCGTACCAGCATCTTCATCCGCAGAAAATACGTTAGCTATAACGAAACCACCTGCTTGACCAATAGTTGAACCATCAACAATGTCATCAGAAGTAGATGCCGTAGCAGTGTCACTGTTACCGTAACCTACATCCAAAACAATGGCCGGCGACCCACCCGTATCAATATCAGTAACCGCCATTCGTATGCCATGCAAAGTCTCACCTGCAAAAACATCAAGACACTGAATTACATCATCCACCACTAAAGTGCCCGTTGTAATTGTAGCCTTACGCACAAACATGCCGCCTGAAGGGAAATGCTTGTATGCTTGGTTCCCTTCGACATTACCACTTTTAGTTAAATTTGCTATTGTAGCCATTAGCTGACTTACCTCTTTATTGGGTTAAAAATTAGTACAGTTTTTGACCATAAGGGGTTTTGTAAATAAGTCAAGTCTCTTCTATAAGTCAATAAATAAGGAGTATTTATGGCTACTTATGTGTATGTCAAAAGGAATAAGAAACGCCCTTATTCCTATCCAGACGAAGATGCGCCACACATCCAATTCAAATTAGTATCTCTTGGTACGGCATTTAATATGGTGCATAGCAAGCAAATTGGTTGGGAACGAGCTAAGAAAGGCGATTACGAACATTGGCTTACATTACCCAGGAGGGGAAATGAGTGAACAAATTGTATTTAGATTTTGAAACCTTTTACGACGTGGGTTATTCCCTCACCAAGATGACCACCGCGGAATATGTACACTCCCCAGAGTTCAAAGTATGGGGAGTAGGCGTCAAGTGGAACGATAACATCGAAAGTGAGTGGTATAACTTCGAAGAAATTCCAGATTTATTTGCACAATACGACTGGGACGAGCTGGCTGTTGTATGTCACAACACTCTTTTTGACGCTTATATTCTTACACAGATATATCACGTGTTCCCTAAGTATTACTACGATACTGCAGCTATGAGCCGCGGGTTATACCCCAACGAATCCGCAGCGCTGAAGAACGTATGTGTACGTTTATTTCCTACAGATCCTTCGTTTCGTAAAGGAGAAGAACTAGTCAATGCCAAAGGTATACGAGACCTAGACCCTGAACTCGAGGCTAGTATCGCTGGTTATTGTATCCAAGATGTCGATTTAACATATGGCATATTTCAAAAAATGGCAGAAGATTATCCCTCGAGTGAACTAGACCTAATAGATATGACGGTCCGTATGTTTGTTGAGCCAAAAATAGTCTTAGACCGTGGACTTTTAATCCAGCACAAAGAACAAGTGGCTACTGAAACAGCACAAAAAATAGAAGAAAGTGGCGTAACACGAGAAATTTTAGCTTCTCAGCCTAAATTTGCTGCATACATTGAATCTCTGGGTGTTACCCTACCGACTAAAAAGAGCCCACGGACAGGGAAAATAATCCCTGCGTTCAGTAAAAATGATTCTGCATATGTACAAATGACCAAAGCTTATCCTGAACATCAAGCAGTTTGGGATGGTCGAGAAGCTGTTAAATCACGAATCGAAGAAACCAGAGCTGAACGGTTCTTGTCTGCAGTAAACCCAGACGGTACGTTTTCTGTCCCACTACGATATTACGCAGCTCATACTGGTAGATTCGGTGGGGCAGAGAAAATTAATTTACAAAACCTACCGCGGGGCTCTAAATTACGTAGCGCACTTACAGCTCCACCCGGCAACTATTTGTACGTAGCTGATTTATCCAACATAGAAGCTCGGATGTTAGCTTGGCTAGCTAATGAAGAAACTCTACTACTTGCTTTTGCTGGGGGTGAAGATGTTTATAGTCAGTTTGCATCTGAAATATATGGACGTCCTATCAGCAAAGCGGACAAGCTGGAACGTTATGTAGGTAAAACTGCCATCCTTGGTCTTGGATATGGTATGGGTAAAGACCGCTATCAAGACACACTTAAAAATGGGTCTCCATCTGTAGATGTCACTGACTCTACAGCGCTTACGATCGTCAATCAGTATCGTGCTATGTATCCAAATGTACCTAAACTTTGGAACGCATGTAAGCAAATGTTATATGCAATGCTTCACACAAATCAGCACGTACCTAAATACGGGCCCTTAGAGATTGTACATACTGCCATCAAACTACCTAACGGTATGTACTTAAAATACCCCAATCTTATATTTTCAGGTGGGGAATTTGTATACAATTCTAGCTTCAACAAAGCTCCAATACGTACGCATGGTCCTAGGCTTTGCGAAAATATAGTTCAAGCTTTATCTCGAATAGTTATTACTAATCAGATGCTCATGATAAAAGAGCAACTACCTTATTTAGACGTAGTCTTAACTGTACATGATGAGATTATATGTTCCGGCTCCGAAACAGAGGCTGAAATAAACTTAGCCAAGATTATGGACATAATGAAAAAGCCTCCAGAATGGTGTAAAACATTACCTCTAGATGCTGAAGGGAACTATAGCAAAGTCTATGATAAGTAGATGAGTAATTTAATACTAACAAGAAAAAAACAGGACGCTGTCGTACTTTATAAAGAAGTATATGAAGCAGGTTCATTACGGAATGAAGTTCTATGTGAGATTGTAGTTACCTCTCTAAGAGAAAAACAAGTAAAGCTAGCTTTCAAGGCAAACAACAATATCAAAATAGACCGTAGAGAAGTATATGAAAGAGGTGAATGAAAAAAGAGGAGAGGAGTATAAATAATGGAAGTAGTTTTTCTAAAGGCTAAACAACGACTCGTAAAAGAAATTTCAGTAACAGGAAAAAAGCCTTACCCACTTGCTAAAAACTTTACATCCTACCACCACAAATTTGACAAAACCTCAGAGGGGTTTGCTGAGTTTTTCAAACTGCTTAAGAAGTATTCTGTACAAGGAGTAGCTTTATATAAAGGCTTACTCAAAAAGAAATTAAAGAACGAATCTCGAGCCATGATGACGGATCGAGCAGCTCAAACAGAGTTATTAGTTTTTGATTTAGATGGGATTGAGTTTCCAATATCTTCTTCTAAATCAACCCTCAGCGAGTTTGATATACAAACTATTGCTGAGCAATTTGTTACCTACTTGCCGCCTGAATTTCAGGACGTAAACTATATTGCACAAGCATCTGCTTCCCTGGGCCTTAAAGGTAACAAAGTCTCAATGCATTTGTTCTTTCTTCTTAAATATCCAGTATATCCAAAAGTCCTTAAAGAATGGTTTAGGACTCTAAACTATGAAATAGACTTCCTAGCTAATCAATTAACTCTTTCAGCTAATGGACAAAGCATTGCGTATCCCTTAGATGTGAGCCTAGCGGATAATTCAAAGTTAATTTATCTAGCGCCACCTAAATTTGTTGGTATACAAGATCCGATCCCAGGGGAACGGTTTGTATGCATCACTCGTGGTCAACCAACCGTGGACATAGTTCCACTGTTAAAGGATGTAAACCCAGAAAAAGTACACATTTTAGGTGTGCATATTAAAGATGGTTTACGAAAAAAAGCAGGACTAACCAAGAAAGCCGAGCGTATCACTACTGTTAATGTGGGGGGCGAGGCTCAAGAAGTCTTGCAAAACCCTGACAGAATGACAATTGAGGTTGTTAGGGTAAGTGAACCTTATGTCAACTGTAACATTAACGGAGGAGATTCCGGTGCCTATTATTTTATTCTTACCAACCCTCACTATATGTACAATTTTAAAGGTGAGCCTGTATTTGAAATACAAAAAGCAGACCCAGAATTCTACAAAAGTATCTTCGATACCTTTGCAGACCAAATGGATGGAGGAAAGGAAGTCCGACCGGTAATCCTTCGAGATTACTATACTGATATTTTTTACAACGGTGTTTTCGATAAATCCCAAGAACAATTCACTGATACTTTCCCTTTAACTCCTACACAGAAAGGGTCTTTAGAGGGTTTTATGCGGACACATAATCGTCCTATGCCTGATTACGTTCCAGACGCACAAGTAGTATTTGATCCTTCTTCAGGTAAAGGAATGCAAATGGAAAAAGCTCCGTATTATGTAAATCTGTTTAGGAAGAGTACTTACATGCTCTCTGCAGACCAAGATGTACCCGAAATAAAATACGGAGAATCAGAAAATTTTAAAAAGTATGTACCCTTAACATACAAGCTTATTCATCAGATTCTTGGGAACGGTGTACTGGAAACAGAACACTTTATCAATTGGCTCGCTTACATTTATCAGAAAAAACAAAAGACTATGACCGCCTGGATACTTACAGGTGTACCGGGCACCGGAAAAGGGTTGTTTGTTCATAAAGTACTCAAACCTCTCTTCGGAGAGCAACAAGTACCCATGCGCGCATTAGAGAATATAGAAGAACACTTTAATCTCTATATGCGAATGGCTTTATTCCTAGTAGTTGATGAATTTCGGATGGGAGATTCAGGGAACATAGGCCGTATGGCCGATAAATTAAAACACCAAATTACCGAGCCTTCACTTACAGTACGTGCAATGCGTTCCAACCAGGTCGAATTACCGTCTTACTGTAATTTTTTATTCCTTACTAATAGAGCCGACGCCGTTAAAATAGAAGATGGAGACAGACGTTACAATGTAGCCCCTCGTCAAGAGCATAGGCTAGAGGATACATTTCCTTCTTTACTTACAAAGCTCGACGAGCTGGATAAAGAACTGTATTTATTTTCAGGCCTACTAGAGAAGTTTCAAATAGACCATCGTATGGCCCACACCGCATTAGATAATGAAGCGAAGAGGGATATGAAATTGGTTAGCATGTCAGTCTTAGAAGAATTTGCTAACGCGATTAAATTAAGCAATCTTGAATATTTTGTAGAGATATTAGATATTCCTCTTACAAACACATTTGATGCCGGCGGCATAAGTACTGCACAACGTTACATAAAAAACTGGATTGCTAACATACACCAAGAACTAATAATACCTATGCAACACTTTAAAGTGATGTATGATGTTTTGACGGATAGCAGGAAAGTATTATCCATTAGAGATTTTACTAAAGCTATGAATCGATTAAGTGTTGTAACTGTTCGTAAAAGAATGGGAGAAGGTGAACACCAGTCAGCTCCTCGAGGAGTGTTGGTAACCTGGCTTTTAGATAAAGAGATAAAAGAATCTTTATTAAAAACTCATTTTGACTCTAAAGATATAGAGCTACTAAAAATAACTTCGACCTAAAAATTTTATGGTAAAGCTTGTACAAGACAAGCGCCCGGATCTAGAAAATGTAGTTACTCCGGACGCCCCAAAGGAGTTGGGTCTTATACCAGCTTGGTCACACTCTACCTTAAAGACCTTTGAGTCTTGCGCTTATCGCTCATATATAGCCAAGGTTAAACGAATCCAAGAAGACTTTGGGCCCGCGGCTAAACGCGGGAGTGACATACACAAGTTAGCTGAAGAGTATGTAAAAGGGGAGCTAGGCGAACTTCCTTCTGAGTTAAAAAAATTTAAAAGCCAGTATGAAACATTACGTGCTTTATTTATTGACTCTAAAGTAGAGGTAGAAGGCGATTGGGGGTTTACTATTGATTGGGAACCCTGCGCTTGGATGGCTAAAGATGTATGGGCTCGAATCAAACTAGATGCGATTGCACATGAGACAGAGACCTCGGCTCGTGTAATTGATTACAAAACAGGCAAAATGTTTGGTAATGAAATAAGCCATTCTCAGCAAGCCCTTACTTATGCAATCGGAAGTTTCTTTCGATACCCAGAACTACAGCATGTACAAACAGAACTGTGGTATTTAGACCATGGGAAAACAACCGTACAAGCTTATACTCGAGATGAAGCATTAGTTTTTATGCCCAAGCTACATGAGCGGGCTATAGAGATGACTACTGCTACAACTTTTCCGCCCAATCCATCGACATATAATTGTCGGTGGTGTTCTTATAGAAAAGGAGAGGACCCTCATTGTCAACACGGGATGAATTAGTATAAACTTCACCTAGTATCAAATACTAAATACTAAATACAGAAACAAACATGAAATACAGGATTAAATATGAAACTCAAACCTATGCCCCCGTCCGGGGTATCGCCTGCGTATACACACCAGACTGAAACCACCGCTTTTATACTTAAAACACCTCGGTGTTTAATTACTTCTGACCCTGGTACGGGTAAGACCCGTTCTGTGTTAGATGCACTTGTAGCTCGTAAAAAAAGTGGTTCATCTTCAGCCGTTTTAGTCATAGCCCCGCTTTCTATATTAGAAGCAGCCTGGGGGGATGACATCAAAAAGTTCCAACCTGATATTAAGTACGGGGTTGCTTACGCAACTAATCGAGCCAAGATTTTTGCTGATGACTCATTCGATTTAATAGTCACTAACTTCGAGGCTGTTAACTTCCTGCATAAAAACCAAAAGTATCTTAAGAATTTCGATACGTTGGTGGTGGATGAATTCACGGCGTTCAAAAATAGAAGTTCTAAGCGATCAAAAAACTTAAAGAAAATTATCTCGCACTTTGACCATAGAATTTTTATGTCTGGTACTCCTAATACCAACACTATTCTTGATCTCTGGCATCCAGTTCTGTGTGTAGATGATGGAGATCGACTTGGGAAACGATTCTTTGGATTTAGAGGACAAGTCTGTACCCCTAAGTTCAATGGCTTTGCCAATGAGTGGATAGATAAACCAGGGGTAGAAGAAACTATAGCGCAATTGTTAAGCGATATTAATATTCGTCACGCCTTAGAAGATTGTATCGACCTCCCTGATAACGTCACTCGAATAATGCATACAAATCTCACACGTGACGTTAAACGTATGTATAACACTCTAGCCGAGGAGTCAGTTCTCTACACAAACCAGGGAACCATCAATGCAGTAAACGCTGGCGCACGTGTTAAGAAACTACTTCAACTTGTAAGTGGTGCAGTTTATGACGAACTAGGAGATATCAAGTATATCCATCAAGACCGGTACGACATGATCATGGACCTCCTGGAAGTACGTAAACACTCTCTCGTAGCTTTCAATTGGAAACATGAGCGAAATGCTTTAACTCAACTAGCCGACAGAAAAGGCTTTAGTTACGAAGTTATTGATGGGGAGACCCCGGCCCACAAGCGAGTAGATATTGTTGACCGATTCCAAGCTGGACAAATTAAAGTGTTGTTTGCACATCCACAATCAGCCGGCCACGGACTAACACTAACAAAAGCCAATACCTGCATATGGTGTAGTCCTACCTATAACGCTGAACATTTTCAACAGTTCAATCGCCGCATATATAGGGCCGGTCAGTCTAATAAGACAGAGACCATACTAATTGCTGCACGAGATACTTGGGAGGAAAAAGTCTACGAAAAGCTCAATGGGAAATTGGGCAAGATGGAAAACCTACTTAATGTTTTAAACAAACTTCATAGTCAGGAGGATTTATGAGCGACCGTAAGTTAAACGATATTATGGATGAGCTAACTGCTATACGTAAGCAAGAAAGCGATATCCAGGCGTCGCAAAAACAGCTAAGGCTGCGCCGAAACGATCTCGAAAGTGAAATCATGTGGAAAATGGAAGAGCAAGGTCTCGACCAGATTGCTAATGACTTATGTACTATTTCTAAAAAGAAAGAAATTGTACCTACAGTAGACGACTGGGACGCTTTACACCAGCACATACTGGACACAAAACAGTTTGAGCTTTTGCAGCGAAGAATGTCAGCTACTGCTTATCGAGAGCTTCTACAAATGGAGATGTCTGTTCCAGGCGTAAAAGCAACTGAACTTACTAAGATTAACTATCGCAGTAAGTAACATTAACCACGAAAGAAGGAAGGTGAAAAAATGGCTAATAGTGCCGCAGCAACATCCCTAGTTTCTAAAACTGTGCCCGCACATGTTAAAGAATCTAAAGGACTTGGGAATGAGAATGTCGGTGGTGAACACTTACAAACTCCCAGGGTAAAACTTTTGCAGCAAATGAGTAGCGAAGTTGACGAAAACCATGACGCCTATGTCGACGGGGCTAAACCCGGAGACTTGCTAAATACGGTAAGTAATGAAATCTACGGTAAAGAAATATACGTTATTAACGTACATTTCAAGGAAGAATTCGTTGTTTGGCGTAAACGGGAAAAAGGTGGAGGTCTAGTCAGAATTACTGCTTCAGCGGTAGAAGCGAATGAGGTAGTTAGCAGTCAAGAAGGTTCTGCTGATGATTATGAGATTATTCAAACTCAGTCGCATCTACTACTACATAAGGATGAAACTACAGGAGAGTTAGACTCTACTCCATTCCTTATGGACTTTGCTTCTTCTAAACTGAGAGTATCCCGTGAATGGAATACACAAATAGCTCAGTTAGGTGGGGATCGATTCTCATCTCTTTGGAAGTTATCTTCGGTAAAAACTCAAAACCGGTCAGGACAAGGGTTTCACAACCTCAATGTACTGAAACAGGGTTGGGTTACTGAGGATGATTATATCAGTGCTAAAAGAGTCTACGATGGAATAGCTAAATCTTAGCTTTTCTGGAGACATTTTGTGCGTACATTGTACCGGGACCGTGCGATGTACGCATTTTTTTACATACCATTTGACCAAGAGGGAAAAATGACAAATCAAGACGAACCAATTATAGAAAAGAATGTTCCTGTTCCTCGAACAATGAGAAGCAGTAAAAGCCTAGATCTTTTTCGGAAAATGGAGGTAGGGGATTCTGTTGTTCTCCCTGAGCGAAAAGACGTTAATAACGTCAAAGCTCTAATTCGTAGCAGGGGATTTCGTGCTGTAGAAAGGAAGCTCCAAGATGGAGCAGGTTGGAGAGTATGGATGCTAGACTTACATGTTGAGGAGCAGAGTAAATGACCACAGGTTATATAACATTCCACCCCAACTTAACAATAAAGCAAGTTCAACGATTCTTAGGACGTGGCTGGAAACTACGGTGGTCGCCAGATGGCTAAAATTATTATCGAGATAGATACCGTCGAAGACCGTAGCCTAATTGAACTGCTAGAAAGACTGATTGAACTTTTGGAGAAAGCGAAACAGGACAAATAAATGAGCAAAATTATCTATTTAATACCCTTAATAGTTTCTTTCACAGGTTTGCCTGTAGCTGCGTACGATTACACAGAAGACGATAAAAACTCTGTAATAGATTGTTATACCGAAGAGTGTGATCCATATTCGAAATATCAGGACCCATATTCAATTTACCAAGATCCGTACTCAATTTACCAAGACCCATATTCGGTGTATCAGGACCCATACTCAGAAAACTACGTACCAAACTGTAAATTGACTGGGTCATGCTAGTTACATACTTTTCTTTTTATTCTATGTTATTCTTCTACAAATGAATTTAAGCATTTTCTTAGGAGCCCTCCTACTCGCCACTGCCGGTGGTTCATACTCTTATATAAATATGCAAAAGGCTCAAATCAGTCAGTTACAAGTTGAATTGCAAACTGCTGTTAACAACCAGGCCGTGTTGGAAAGTACCATTAGACAACAAAACACACAGATGCAAGAGCAGCTCGAGAATCAACGTGTTAATCAAATCCGTATTGCAGACCTCTCAGAAGCTAATCAAGATGCTAGAGAAGAAGTAACTAAATTACGGAATACTTTCGCTAAACATGACCTAAATTCCCTAGCCATTGCAAAGCCCGAATTAATCGAACGCGCAGTGAACCGTGGAACAAAAAAAGTAGGCGAAGAACTAATGACATTAACCAACCCGAGACAATTTGATGCTGAAGTGGCTATTGTTGAGTAGCCTTCTATGGTTACAAGGTTGCTCCTCGCTTAGTAGTTTTCTGGGGAAAGTCGCAGTCCCCGAAGTAAAACCCGTTGAAGTTGTTACAATTACTAAGCCGGCGCCCATGTACCACCCCCCTCTTCCAGAATCGATTACGCCTGCTCAAGTCGAATGGACAGTCCTTAACCCTAGTGTTATGCGGCAGTATATTGAGAACTATGATGCAGGTAATGCGCCCGCAATGGCTTATTACGGATTAAGCTCACAAGGGTATGAGAACTTAGCCAATAGTTTTGCAGATGTAAAACGTTACATCCGCCAGGTATTGAATATTGTTCAGTACTACCGCGATAACGACCCCGCAAAAGAAAAAGAGCCAGAAGCCGAAAGTGAATGAATCCGGTTTCATTTCCAAAATAAATAAGAAACTCTCGCCTAAAATCTATAAATGGAAAATTAACGACCCATATCACGGAGGAGTACCTGACACGTACTATTCCGGACCAGGGGCCCTTTGTTTTGTAGAGTATAAATACAAGCCAAAACTACCTAAAAAAGGATCCTCGAGAATTAATTTTGGACTTTCTTCTCAACAAGAACTTTGGCTTAACTCACAAAAAGCTTTTGGGGTCCCAGTTTTTGTAGTAGCAGGATGTGAGGATAAGTTAGCTTGCTTAAGAACTAACTTTGGAAAATGTAATACTTTTACTAAAGATGCTTTCCTAAATGAATCTATCCACTTTAATGACTTTATAGAGCTGCTCAATAAGCACTGTTTAGATGGGCTACTATAGAAACTATTATGGAGCCAGAACTATGCCTGATGAACCATATACTGTAGAGGAGATATCAATGGTTGATATGGTCAATAGCCCTCCTCATTACAACGACGGAAAAGTTGAATGCATTGAAGCTATAGAAGCAGCTATGTCCGGACAGGCTTTTGAAGGATATCTAAAAGGGAATGTTTTAAAATATATCTGGCGCTATGAAAAGAAAGGCGGAACTCAAGATCTTGAAAAAGCAAAATGGTATCTTACAAAACTCTCAGAGGTAGCTAATGTTAATGAATTCTTCTCCACTACAAAAGAAAATAAACCGGGAATGTAAATGTACGAGTACAACTGCCAAGTAACACGAGTAGTTGATGGAGATACCATCGATGTCATTCTTGACCTTGGTTTCAAAGTCTTACATAAATCTCGAGTCCGTCTCTTTGGTATTGATACTCCTGAATCACGCACACGAAACAAAGATGAAAAAGTCCGCGGTAAGATGGCCTCCAAATTCCTCCAAGATGCAATTGATTCAGGTAAAGTTGTTATACGCACCGAACTCAAGGACTCTCGAGGTAAGTTCGGCAGGGTATTAGGAACTGTCGTAGTAGATGGGGTGGATATCAATCAAGCTATGTGCGATGCACATCTGGCGGTGCCTTACTTTGGGCAAAGTAAAAATAAAGTTGAAGCAGAGCACATGGAAAACAGAGAAAAACTTATCAAATTAGGACAATTTACCCCAGTTACGCCTTCCTAGCACTTGCCGTCCGTTTAAACGATCTATTTTTAGATCTACTCTGTACAACAAGATTCTTAGGGTTACTATTCCTAGGATTACCATCTTTATGATGGATATCTTTATTATCCCCCTTAGACACAGTGCCGTCACGTAACGCCGCTCTCCGAACATTGTTACGTGCGGCGCGTCTTTTCTTTTGAGCAGCACCCCCTTGGTAGTTATCGTATTCTTTTCGATAATTCCTAGCCATTACTTATCCTTAGCCTTACCGATATTCAAAGCCAGGAAATCAATAAGCTTATAGAGCTTAGCTAGAAGCTTGTCGCCCTGTGGAGTAGGTGTCACAGCCGCTACTAAAGAAGCAATAGCAATAATCGCTGTTACCCACATAAATATATTTATGAATAGCATTTAATGTTCCTCATCACAGTGAATGATTAATGCCCAACCGAGTATACACTTAAAGGTTTAGCTTTACCTTTTACTTCTATGTCCCGTACGTAGTCTACTTCTATACGTGAAGCCTTGGCCGTGCTTTCTCCAATTAAGATATCTACCCCGACCTCTTTTGTGGCGCTTTCATAACGCGCAGCCTCATTAACAGCATTTCCTATAGCACTAAAATCAAAGCGCGTATTTGAACCCATGTTCCCTATAACCGCGGGTCCCGTGTTTAGCCCAACTCCAATAGCTACAGGGACTGGCAACGTTGTGTTTAGGTTTTGAATACCTCGTTGTATTTCAACCGCGCACTCTATTGCTCGAGTTTGATGGTCTTCCAAATCAAGAGGAGCATTGAATATTGCCATACATGCATCCCCGATAAATTTATCGACCATCCCCCCATACTTCTGAACCGCAATCACTTGAACTGATAATGTTGCATTCATTATCTCTGTTACTTCTTGAGGGCTCATCTTCTCAGACATCGAAGTAAATCCACGTAAATCTGTAAACAAATACGTACACGTACGTGTTTCTCCTCCCAGGTGCAGTAATGCAGGATCGTCTTGAAGCCGCTTTACTTGCTTGGGATCCAGATAGTGTTCAAATTGTTTCTTAATCTGCTGGCGTAAGAGTGATTGTTCTCTGAAATTGAGCCAAAACTGCTCCCCCACTATTACTAATAAAGCGATCAAACTATATGTGGTATCAATGAGAAGAGATTGTTTTACTACAAAATACCACTCTAACCCACCTATGCTTACAAGGAGCGCGGCCGCTCCAAGGGCCATGTACGCATACGTACATTTACGTCCTAAAAGAAGAGCTAATGTACAGACAAGAAGCAAAATGAGTAGCTCGTAAGCTAGCCTATCCGCTGGAATCTGGGGGCTATTAGGTAAAAGCAGACTTTCTGCCAGGGCAGCTTGTATGTAATGCGGGTTCAATAGACCGTGAGGCGTGGCTACTTGAGGCATAACCCCGGCTGCTGAAACACCCACAAAGACAAACTTACCGTCGACCAGGGGCTCTTGTAATGTAGTGGTAGGAGTATCAATCCAAGAAATCCACTTTCGACCGTACGTATCTGTAGCTATGGGCCCTAAAGCTGGAATACGTACTGCCTGGATCCCACTTTTGTAAGTCTTGATCTGATATGTTCCTTCTCCAGTAAGCACCTTCAACACCTGTGTGGCAAAAGATGCTACCCAACCTTCGGGCGTTTTCATTACCAAGGGAGCTCGTCGTACCAGATTGTCCACATCAGTCCGAACGGAAACCAACCCTTGCAAAGCTGCTTGTTCTAGGGGGCTTACATTCGCTAAGTGCCCGTATATTGCAATTGTATGCACAGGATCGTCCCCAAGGACTACGGTCCCATCCGTTGAAGGATAAATCCTATTTTCATACTCAGGGACTGCCAGTACATTAGTGCCGCGGGCGAGACTTTTAGCGAATGCATCATCTCCATCGAAGCGGTCTGCTTGGGGAAACATGATGACCCAACCCACGCCTAACGCTCCACGGTCGATTAAATCAGTTTGTATAGAAGCTAACGTGTGCCTGGGAAAAGGCCA
>Ga0066857_10000327_pt1 | contig 17513 bp, 13 predicted proteins | sample ETNtaG_2_FD_65602 | JGI IMG/M metagenome (GOLD analysis project Ga0066857, IMG submission 65602) | Marine microbial and viral communities from oxygen minimum zone, Eastern Pacific Ocean - ETNP201406SV203 | ecosystem: Environmental > Aquatic > Marine > Oceanic | place: Pacific Ocean: Eastern...
TTCTTTATTTGTTAATATATAAATTAGTAAATTTATCTAATAAAAACAATTATTTAAAGTAATAACTTAAAGTAATTTATTAAGATATAAGACAGTTATACTTACCTAATTAAATTCTAGCCACCTGGTTCTTGATCCAAGATCCTCGATTCACGCCCCACGAACCAGGAATCGTGGCGCATTAGCTAGAGGTGAGAAACCTTTATATCCAAATTGGCAAATGGAAGAACGGAATAGAATTTTAGCTTTAGCAAAAATCCGTGATGATCTTGGCGATGAAGTTGTTGATGAAATAACACCCGAACTTTTTAAATTAGCAAAGAAAAAAGTTGCTGAAAGAAAACAAAAGAAAGCAGATGAAATATTAAAACGAAATACAGATCCAGGTACCGGCACGCCGTTTGGTATAGATAGAACACCCACTAAATATGGATCTATGCTAACTGCAAAAGGTCTTCAAAAACAAGATGACGATTGGCATCGAAGAAAATCCTACCAATGGAAATATAAAACAAGAGTGAAATTATATGATGATACAAACACACCCGATTTTGGATCTCGTCCTGGCAGCACATTTTTTGGAAATTTTGGACAATCATTAAGAGACGAAATAGGAAGTGTAGAAATAGATCCGCGTAACTTTACGCCCGACGATCGAACACCAGAATTTAAAAATAAAATTGAAGAGTCTATCTGGCGTTTGAAAAATAAAAAATAAGTTGTATATTACAAAAATATTATTCAAACTTACCTTGTCTGAATACAAGTTGATCCCCGTTAATGGCGCCCAGTCTATACGGGGATTGACAAATTGGCCTTGGTCTATGATTAAATTTCCAGGATTCCGGAACCTCGATTAACACACAATTGATTTGATATATCTCAATTTATCTCCTGCAGATTTTCTACTTACTTTATGTCTTGTATGTTGATGGATCCCTTCCATAAAAAAGATTCGTATATTTTTCATCTAGGACAAATTTAAAAAATTTCTTATATTGTTCATTATGTTCAGGGATGATTAGCCATTTTTCTTCATTCTTTTTTAAATCCCCACAATATAAATCTAATGATCTTTTAATTTGATGTTTTATGCTTTCTGGAACTTTTGCATTACAAGGACATCCTCTGTCTTTAGCGTCACACTTCCAACTAAGATCTTTGATAAACCTTTCAATGCCTTTGTCACAAAATGTTGCAGGAACTTCTCGCGTGCCGTGAAACCCCGGGGAAAGAACATGCTTTTCTTCTGTAGCTTTTTTTTTTCTATTCAAATCAAAAGGGTCATTATAAATTTCCCCAATGGCACGGTAATATTTTTCATCTGAATAGTATCCATTTTTGTTAATTTGAGAATTTTCTTCACTAAAATGTTTCATCAAATCTCTAAACACAAATTTTGCTATAGGTTTTGTTAGTTGAAAAAAATATGGCCATCTGATCGTATCGTACTTTTTATCTATTCCGTTTTTATCTGTATGGTTTGCATAGAATTCTTTTTTAATGTCATCGCCTCTTAGTTTGAAAGGATTGATATAATGCTGCATTCCATTATATTCAAAAATTAAATTCAAATCCTCTAACAAATAATCAGGGCGAAATCTTCTGCCTGCATTGTTGTTAATCGTCTTATCAATAATAATTTTATCCTTCATTTCAGGAATAAAAGTTTCAATACAAACTTTCATTTGATCTTGACCTTTTTTTTTATTAGTTGGACGCATTTCCCCTCCACGTCTAAGCTTAAATGGTTCTTTTACGATTTCATCTACCATTGACTATCTAATTTAAACCCCGTTTCTTAAAATTTTTTATTTGTGCTTTCGTTTTAGCCATTACGATTTTTTTATCAGCTCTTAACTTCTCATCGGCATCCGCTAGGGAAAAATCGCCTGCTTTGATTTGCTTTAATGCTTCTTTTTTATCCAAAATACTTTAGCTACTATTTTTTCTTATAGCCCTTTTTTAGTTTTGACTTAATCATCTTCTCCACTTCTTTCTTGGCAGCATCAGGGGTACCCTTTTTTTTAACTGAGTTTTGTCCTGCAGTTCCCAACTTTCCATATTTAACGTTGATGGTGCTACCAGTTGCGCTGACTTCCCAAAACTTTTGTGAAACTTTATCCTTATATTCTAAACGTACTTTAGCCATATCTATTTCTCCTTTTATAAATCTTAGGTCTATCTGATAGAAAACACAATTGATTTGATATATCTCAATACATCTACGTTTTTAATGAAGTTTTTAACTTCTTATCGGTATATAACAGGAACTATAGTTCTAATCATATATTTTCTTTTCTTTTTGACTCAATTCAAATCTTAATTGATTTAAAATTGCATCCATTAAAACAAAAAATGCCTGATGCACTTCCTGTTCAAATATCTTTTTCTGACATATAGAATTACATTCAGTTAATACATGGACAATAGTTTGTTGGTAATATTCGTTTGATTTTGCAAATGCATGTCCGGTAAATGCCAGGAAAAAAGTACAAATAAGTATCTTAATATACTTCAAATTCTCCTACCTCTTCAAATGATTCCACTAATTTTTTGATTATTTCTGAGCAATATTTATCAAATTCTTCATCTGATAATTTTCTTAATTCCTTTTCAGAAAGAGCACGTGGAATTAATTTATTTTTTTTATCTATAATAATAATCTTAAATATAGGTATTTATTTAATTATTTTTAGTGAAATATAATTGATTATTTTTCACTTAGGTATTTAAATTTTATTTAAGGTCAGTTTTTTTAGAACCCGTCTTAACATTAGACATTAATGGATATACCACATCATAAGTGCCATTTCTGCTTTTTATTTTTACTTTTTTAAGTTTAAGACCCTTTGTGATATCTCCCACTACATCATCTCCGTAATCACCTTGTTGTATATAACCAAAAGTCCACTCTCCTTTTCCACTTAAAAAATTTTCTTTATGCTGAGGCCTTATATTAATTTTAAAAATCGCGTCACATTTTATTTCAATATTTTTTTCATTTACTTCCATAGATAAATCACCGCTAACTTTATTTTGCAAACCACATTTAAAAGAAACGTGATCCATGCTTAAACATATTGTGTCAGGTTTGACCTTTTTAAATCTACCAACAATTGGTTTTTTATATTGTGGTGCTAAATCCTTATCTTTACCGTTAGATAAAACAAACGACTCCGTTATTTTAATAAATACAGCCATGATTTTATAGTATATGCAACCATTGACTATGATTAACCACTTCAAGATTATTAAAATTTGCAATGGTAATTAATCGATCTCCTTTGTCTAAAATGACTTCTTTTTTTTGATCTGGATTAATAGTTATGTTATTAATTTTTCTTTTTTTTTGATTGTCAAATTCATAATCTATAATTCCAATTAAAGTTTCATTTTTATCTTGAAAATAATTTTCAAGTTCACAAAAAGTAGTTTTCAATATTTCGTCAGTGAGACTATGGGCTTTTATTGTATGAATTCTGCTAAACAGCAAATCAATTAATTTTGCATTTTTTGCATCAAAAGTTGCCGCAGAAAGATACTTGCTAATAATAGAATTCATCTCAATAACGTCATTTCCCATATAAGGACTAAAAAAATTGTTTTTATAATTTTCTAAAACTTTTTTTGTTCGATATCCGTTTATATCGGTAATCATACTATGGTCTGAAATTTTTTGATTATCATTTCTGAGATTTGAAAATCCAATAAAATTATTAATCATGGTATGGTCTTCCGTCGGATTATCTCTGAATTTTTGGATTTGCTTGGAAGTTTCATTGATGAATATGTAGCAATTACACTTTTCGTATTCTTGGACAGATGTTATATCCATCTCTTTCGTGAACCTCTCTAAATTTTTTTGTTCTAATGTACAATTTTCATAGATATTAGAAATCATTTTTTTCCTATTTTCTTTTAATTTTTCAAATTCAGATAAAATTTTGTCTTTGTGTAATTCAATATCTTCCAGGCTTAATTTAATAAAATCGATTTTCTTGTTCTTATAGCGTTTTACAATAATTATCAGATCATTTTTATCTTTTATTAATTTTTCAACATGATCTTTGAATTTTTTTGGAATCATCTCTGGTGTGTTTGAAAAAAAACTATATTCGTCTTCGTTTTTATTTTTAAATTTTGTTAGATCGGATTTTGTAATTATATTAAGAATGAAATCTCCAGGATGTACAGATGATTTTAGAACTGAATTTTTTCTTATTGAATAAACTTGAAAATTAAATTTTTGTTTACTATTCGTTTTTACAACATGAAAGATTAAACCAAGCTCAGGGTGGTTTACTTGATTTTCTAAAATCTTGTAATCTGGGTTTTGGGGCAAAAATTTTTTATCCATAAAGCTTTCATTAACCTCTTGTCTAAATATTTTTATGCTCTTCAAGTTATTATAATAATTTAAACCAATCATAGATTGGATGATGTGCTTTAAATATTCAATATTTTTTTCACTACTGTAATCAAATAACAAAATATCAATATCTCCGTCATCTGTTTGAAAATTTGGATTTATCTTTTTAATCTTGCTAATTTGATTATTTATTTTAGTTAATTCATTTACAATTTGATCTTCATCTTCTGCTATACAAATTAATCCATAATTTTCCTGAAATGGAAAACCAGATGGTGTGTTTAAAAATATTCTATTCCACGTTTGATCATATTTGTTCTCATAATAATAAAATCCTAAAACAATTATGCGGTCAAATATTGAATTTATTTCCTTGAGGCCTTTTCCCCAATATTTTTTAAGGTCTTTATATTTTAATTGATTAGAATCTACAAAATAAACCTCTGAACCTTCGTATCCAAAAATATTATCGTATATTTCTGTTAAATCAGGAGTATTGATGCACTGAGATAACAAATTACTTTTTAAATTCGAAGAACTAATAATACTGGGTGCCTCCCAATCTTTTCCTATTTTTTCATGTTGTTTGTTAATAATATCTTTGCAGTAGTTAAGATATAAATGGCTTGTTGAAGGATCATGAAATTCAGCAACAATGCTACACGGGTTTTTTTGCCAATTTTCATTTGCAATTAAAAATGTAAAACTTTTACCTACCTCGACATCGCAATCCAATTCTGAAACATATTCTTCTCCAACATCAGGTTTTAGTATGATAATTTGTTTTGCTTTTGATAAATTTACGAGATCTAAAATTTTTTTTTGCCAAGCAAAACCTTTTCTTGCGACTATGCTTATATTTTTCGGAATCTTAACAATACTATTAATCCGTTCAATCACAGTTAGGGGTTCATTATTGCTAACTATAACAAACGTTTTTTTTTCCTTAGCATAAGCAACACATAATTCTGTAATCAAGGGAATCAGTTGGATGCTAAAATTAAAAAAAATAATGTGATTTTCCTCTTCAATTTTGCCTTTACCCGACCTCAAGGCTTCAACTCTATGGGCAATAAAAGTTGTAATAATACCAATAATTGTCGAGAAGACTAAAATTCCAAATATGGTAACAGCAAATTTAGAAATGAAATCAATAAAATTATTTTCTTTTACGCTTAAATCTAGAATGGCGTTTTCATCATAAAATAATGTAAAAGTATTCCATAAGATTTGTAAAAAAATATTGTCTTCTGAAAGCAGACCTATTTCTTGCAGTAGAAATAATAATATTGCAAATGAGAAGATCCCAAGAGCACTGGCACCAAAAAGAAAAAAAAAGAGGTATAAAATATTTTTTTCAAAAGCTTTATTAAATCTGTATTTAATATATTTCCACATTTTTTTATCCTAGATATTCTTTAATAGTTTCTTTCACGTCAAATCCTAAATCAAAAATTCCAATCATCATAACTAATTGTTGTTTCAACTATCAATTGTATATGTCCTGAGTTCTTCCTTCTTAATTACACAGGAACGTATCTTGAAGATATCAAGTTTTGGTAATGAAAGTAAGGCGTCTACGTCTTTCAATGATTTGCAATCCTGATTGAAAGATTTAAAGAATCTGACAGTTGTGATACATCGTGTTATTAGAAATTTATGAAAAATAATACAAAAAAGATGATCAAGAATTTGAAAGCATGGGGACGCGAAATGAAATCGATTATAGGTGATCGAGAGATAATTGCTTCAGTCTCTGGAGGAAAAGACTCCACTGCAATGGTATTGGTCTTCAAGGAAGCAGAGATTCCTTTCAAGTGTGTTCATATGGACACTGGATGGGAACATGAAGAGACCGAAAAATATGTCCTTGATTACCTTCCTAGCGTAGTGGGTAAAATTGAAATCCTTCGCTGGAAGGGCGGTGGTATGGCAGAGCTTGTCAAGGAGCACAAAGGCTTCCCAGGCGGAAACATGCGTTTTTGTACTAAGGTGCTCAAAATCGATCCTTTGCGTAATTACTTTCTAAAGTATGAGATTGAACCAATTAATGCTGTGGGAATTCGTTCTAGTGAGAGTCAGGCGCGTGCCGCGATGCCAGTTTGGGAATATAATAGTACCTTACGCTGTGAAACTTGGCGACCTATAAAGTTTTTTACAGAGCAGGAAGTAATTGACATTCATAAGCGTCACGGTGTTCGCCCCAACAAACTTTATCTAATGGGAGCAGAACGGGTGGGATGTTGGCCTTGTGTCTACGCACGCAAGTCTGAAATCAGAATGATTTCTGAGATAGACCCTCAACGCATAGAACTGGTTCGCCAATTGGAATATGAAGTACAATTGGAACGTAAGAATAAGGATATTAAACTTGGAACGAAGGGTAAATATGTTCCTACCTGGTTTATTCACAAGAAGGCAGGATGGGGTATTAACAAAGTCGTAGAATGGTCTAAAACCAAGCTCGGTGGAAAGGACTTCGAGCCATTCATGCCTCCATCTGGAGAGGAGGGATGTATGCGGTGGGGACTTTGTGAAGGAGTAGATCTTCCATCCGATAAGAAACCAAGAAAAAAAGTAAAAGAAAAATTAAGATAAAGTAAAACTGATCGAGAAAGTATGAATTCGAAAGTCTATTTGGATCACAACGCGACTACACCAGTTGATTCTCGTGTACTAGATGTGATGCTTCCATATTTCAGTGAACATTACGGAAACCCTGCCAACAATACACACTCCTTTGGTAAACGAGCAGAAAATGCTATAGAGAAGTCCAGGGAACAGCTTTCTCGATTGATTGGTGCAAATCCAAGAGAAATTTTCTTTACAAGTGGTGCTACTGAATCAAATAACATGGTTTTAAAGGGCATACCCTCTTTCTATGAACATAAAGGTAACCACATTGTTAGTGTAACGACTGAACACAAATCGGTGCTGTGTTGCTGTGAATTACACAAGAAAAATGTTGGAAAGTTAACACTCCTGGATGTTGATAATTTCGGTCTCATTAAGACAAATGATGTTGAAGAATCTCTCTCCGACGAGACGTTGCTTTTGTCAGTGATGATGGTAAATAACGAGACAGGTGTTATTCAACCCATTGAAAAAATTGGCAAAATTTGTCGAGCTCATGGAGTGCTCTTTCATTCGGATGCTGCTCAGGCCATTGGCAAGATCCCTTTCAACGTGGAGTCTATGATGGTTGACTTAGTGTCTATAAGCTCGCACAAAATGTACGGTCCTAAGGGAGTAGGAGCACTCTACATGAAAAAAAACAAACCAAGAGTTCATCTGACCCCCTTGATTGATGGTGGTGGACAGGAGGATGGCATTCGTTCAGGAACACTCAATGTACCTGCGATTGTTGGATTTGGAGAGGCGGCACAAATAGCCATGGAGAGACTCAAAGAGGATGGTCTTCGCTTGATCGCACAGAGAGAACACTTTGAACAAGGGATCAGTGATCAACTATCCAACATAAACATAATTGGTTACACCAGTAGGCGTGTTCCTGGTACTACGAATATTAGTTTTTCTGGTTGTAATGGTCAAAATCTTGTCAAAGAACTAAAAGGTTTAGCGGTGAGCAGCGGATCTGCCTGTAATACTTCAAACGTAGAACCTTCTCATGTACTTACTTCAATGGGTCTTGATTACGACTCGGCTATGGGGGCTGTACGCTTTAGCTTGGGACGAGACACTACAGATGCGGATATAGAATTTACAATAGGCCACGTAATAGAGACCGTGAAAAAACTACGAACTTCAATTTAGAAGACTTTGCGAATGGAAAATCAACAGAACCCTAAACAAGAAGCTTCACGAAAAACGACTTCTGTTAAGCGGTTAAAGGAACTTACTAAACACGAAGATAAGTATGTTCGCAAAAAGATCGCAAAAAACATTAAAACACCCTTATCTCTACTCAAGAAACTCGCTAAGGACGAAAGTATGACTGTGCGAGAATCGGTAGCAGGAAATATAAATTCGCCGGGTTCGTTGTTGGAGAAGTTAGCGGATGACAAATATGATTATGTCCGAGAATCTGTCGCAGGACATCCAAATACACCTCTTACGATACTGAAAAAATTGGCGGTTGACAAGAAGTGGACGGTACGAACACATGTCATCAGAAACAAAAATACAACCCTTTCTCTTTTAGAAAAATTGGCGAATGACGATGAATGGGAAGTACGACGAAATATATCTGTAAACGAATCTACACCCATTTCGATCCTGAATAAGTTGGTAGAAGACAATAACAAGCACGTTCGCCAAGGCTTGGCAACAAACACAAGCACACCTGTAGAACTGTTGGTAAAACTGGTGGATGATGAGGACGAATATGTTCGCTCATGCTTAGCAGGAAATCCAAACATGCCAGTAACACTTTTGAAGAAGTTGTTGAAGGAAAAATCTTGCAAATCCAATCTAGCAGCAAACGTAAATATCCCAGCACTGCTTCTAAAAAAATTGGCTGCGGATGAGGACAAGAATGTACGGCTTAAAGTAGCTAAAAACCTCAACACAGATTCTAATGTCTTGAAGAAACTGGCGATTGACAATCATCATAAAGTACGCGAATCAATAGCCGAAAATCCAAACACCCCACCCATTGTACTAAAGAAGATTGCGAAAGATGAGTCTTGGTGGGCACGCAGAAATGTTGCAAAAAACACAAATACACCCGTTTTGGTCCTGGAAAAGCTGGCGGAGGACGAAGATTCAAGGGTGCGCGAAAGTGTTGCAGAAAATGCAAATACACCCGTTTTGGTCCTGGAAAAGTTAGCAGAGGACGAAGATTCAAGGGTGCGTGAAAGTGTCAAAAGAAATTAATAAATTACAGATGTCTAAACAGTATATTGGGAAACGAACACCGACAGCATATTACATTCATGTTTCGCAATTAAGTTCACTCTCAAATGAAGAACAGGCGACCATTATAAAAGGGCTTGATCGAGCTGGACTCAAGACTGATTCAGAGTTCAATGTTCTGAAATTATCTAATGATTTATCCTCTCTTTCCTTCTTGAATTATCCGAAATTTTTCGATGAAGGATTCCCGGAACTTGAATCTAGTTGGCATGTGGATTTTAAACTTGACAAATGCACTTTCCGAACTTATTCCAATTCCTTCAATCCGCCAATCCTCCACAGAAAAGAATTACTGCTTTCAGAAAATCACCCACAAAGAGAATGCTTTACAAATTTAACAAAAGAAGCTGAAAATCTTGGACTTTTCAAGGATGTGTCAAGAATTGGATTTCGAAATCAGTGGGAAAAATTAGTTAATAATGAGGGATATTATATCGAAGGTCATCAATTCGTTCCGTTGTTAAATAAAGATAAATCAGGCATAGAACAATCTGGAACATACAATGAAGATTCTGACGAATCCGGAATTCAGCGCCACCGTACTGCAATGGTGCGTTATGGATTTTCAGCGCCTATTCAATCTCTAATGCGTTTAGGTTTTCTTGACGGAGACTATTCTGTTTTTGATTATGGTTGTGGAAAGGGAGACGACTTACGAGGTCTTATTGAAAATGACATTGAAGCTTATGGTTGGGATCCTCACTACGCTAGTGATAAACAAAAAATTGAAACTGATATAGTCAATTTAGGTTATGTTCTAAACGTGATTGAAGATTTTCAGGATAGAGTTGATGCATTACAAGGTGCATACTCTTTAGCAAGTGGATTACTTGTGGTTGCCGTGATGTTGGAATATAACAATAAAAATCAAAGCGAGTCTTTTCGAGATGGTGTACTAACTGGTAGAAAAACTTTCCAAAAATACTATGCACCAAAAGAATTGAAAGAATTTATAGAAGAACATCTGAATGAAGAGTCAATCGCGGTGGCTCCCGGTGTTTTCTTTGTATTTAAAGATAAAGTCCTACATCAACGATATTTGCTCAGCCAAAGCAGATCTCATTCATTTTTGAAGCGAGCAAACCTCAGGCTCGCACCTAGACGTACTCCTGAAGAAAAAGATAAAGAAAAATATGAAGAATACAAGGAGTTATTAGAAACTTTATGGATTCAGTGGATTGATTTTGGAAGGGAACCAACATCTAATGAGGTTCAGAATTTAGATCTCCTGAAAAAAGCATTTGGTTCACTAGGTCGCGCATTACGTTTTTTGCGTAGCCAAAAAAATGACTCGTTGTTGAATGCAGCCGGAGAATCTAAAAGAAATGATTTACTCGTATTTTTAGCATTAGAATTGTTCAAGAAGCGTACTGCTTTTAATAAAATGCAATTTTCATTTCAGCGGGACATTAAAGTTTTTTTTGGAAATATCGGTAAAGCAAGGAACGATGCCCGTGATTTACTCTTTAAAATATCTAATGTAGAAGAAATTGATAGAAACTGCTCAAAAGCTGCTTCAGAAGGTTTAGGTTTGTTGTTACCAAAAAAATCTTTGCAACTTCATACCTCTTTAGTAGAGCGACTACCACCCTTGCTTAGAGTTTATGTAGGATGTGCCACGGTACTCTATGGTGATGTTACATCAGCGGATTTGCTGAAAATACATATTCTATCTGGAAAAATATCTTTGATGCGTTATGACAATTTTGCTGAGGAAGCTATACCTCGATTATTAGAACGTACAAAAATTGATTTCCGCAAACAAAAACTTGAATTCTACGAGTATGGAGATGAGTTTGAACCTCGGAATTTGTATCAAAAATCAAAGTATATGAATGAGGAAATGGAAAGTTTTGCTCAACAGTGTACATTTGATGAACAATTAGAAGAACTAAAACTTTTTGATTTTAGAGAATATGGGCCTGCCCCAAAGGAATTTTTGCATAAGTTGGAAAAACAGAGATGGCAAGTCGACAAACTTTCACTTATTCGAAGCAAAACAATTCCAGATATTGACACTGCTTGTGGTGAAAATTACTTTTACCGTAACTTCATTGAGTGCGGAGAAACACAGAAAAATTCAGAGATTGAAAATCTTCCAAAGAATCCTGACAGCTACACCGCCCTTCAAGAATTAGCTCAGGGATTATTAGATCCGATTATAGATTATTTTGGCTCAATCGAATTAACTTTTGGTTTTTGTTCGACTGAACTCGCAAAACTAATTCCTGGGCGCATTGCACCTGAACTAGATCAACATGCTGCATACGAATTAGATCAGAATAATAAGATAATATGCCCAAGACTTGGAGCTGCTGTTGATTTTATTGTTGAAGATGAAGATATGATGGAAGTAGCCAAATGGATAGATGAAAACCTCATCTTTGACCGTATGTATTTCTATGGACAAAAACGACCCTTGCACATTAGCATTGGTCCTGAAATGTTGCAGCAAGTAACACTGATGTTGCCAGATAAAAAAGGATATAGAGTAATTCCCAGAACATTAAAAAAAGGTGAGTTTAAGGAAATTGATGGAAATAAAATTGTTCCATTGACATAAACATATGAAGGGGAGCTTGAGAAACTTAAAGAAATAATTTAATGATCGTCATACCATCAATTACTTCTACTAATTTTATGACAATTTTATAATTCGCCCAAAACGAAGATGATCCCCTGCATCTCCATCGGCAGTAATTACCCACAATAAAGGGCAAGGTGGACGAATTGTAGGCTCGTCAGCACATCCATCTGTAAGGTAAATGCATCCATCGTAGTGAGTGAGACGATTGCTCCTAAGAAAAGCAAATACCGGATCAAATTCAGTTCCTCCCCTTCCGGCAACTTCGGTGGGCAATTGACCTTTGTAATTGTAGGTTCGTTGCACTTCCGCATCACATTCAATGACCACGATTTCTGCCCCCTGCTTGTACATGGCATCAATTTCTGTGAAAAAAATACCTAGATCTGTGTCACTGACAGATCCAGAAGTGTCAATCGCCACTGCTATCTTTTGAAATTGTTTGACTTTAATTCCCGGGCGGGTGCCGTAGCGTTTGCTAATACGATGCATTGTCGAAAAGATATAAGTCCGGCGACTGTTCGTAGCAAAAATTCGCAAAGTTCTCCTCCAATCCACCTTGGGTTTTCGACTTTCAATCAAAGAGTCAATGAGGGCATTAATTTCTCCGGGTATAGTACCATGATATTTGGACGGAGTTCGTTCTCTTGCTTGGATGATCATACGATCTAGTTCCGTTTCAGCACCATATGCATCGACCTGGCCTTTTGCATCTTTGGGGATTCCCCAGTGACTATGATCACCGTGAATAGTTTTATCCAGTTTTTTTGACAAAGCTTCAGCGCTTTTAGGGAAAGAGTCTCTTGCAGAGGAAGAATCTCGAAGTTTTATGAGCTTTTTATAATACCACTCTACGGTTTGATTCTGTTCCAATTCTAAGTCTGGAAATGATCTTAGTGTAACTGCACTATCAGGCAACTTCCAGGAACCTATAAACTGATTTACAACTAAATCTGCAGCTATATTGAATAAAGAGCGATCATATTTTTCTAAATCCATGCGAAAAAGATGTTTAAACAAAAGATGTAGACTCTCATGTTTAATAACCGCCACCCTATTGGTTTGCGACCGAAGTTCTTTAATGAAAAAAGATTCATTTATCAAAAGTTGAATTTTATTCCCTGAAAAACTTACTGCAGCGGTTGGGACCTTTTTTGTAACTACGCGAACTACTCCACTTAGTAAGTGATTGAAAAAAGGTTCTTTGAACAGCATTTGAATAATGCAGCGCGACAATTCTTCCTGTACATCCTTCACACTACATGCCGCCAATTAGTAATTTTGCAAGACGCTTGTCTCGAAGCATTTTTTTCACTTTTTCTGATCCATTTTTCATGAGATCGGAGTGAAGACTCATTCGTAGATCGTTGGGCAAACATTCTATCAACATAAATTTAACCAGATTATCAGAATGATTACTTTGGGGTTCGTATTTTTCTTTGGTCAACGTCAGATACAATCTAGTGCATATTGTTGCAAGTCTGTCTACTCTTTTTCCTCCCTCTTCTGTTTTTTTTTCTCCCACGTCTGTTTTACTTAGACTTTCGATTCGTTTTGAAACTTTTTTAAAATCTTTTGCTTGTAATATTTCTTCTGAACTAACAAGTTGTTCCAGGTTGTCATTGACAAATCCCAAAAAAGTTCCCACAGTAACATCATCCAGAGAACTGAGAGCTAAAGTAGAGACCATTTCTATCTCATCCTTGAGATTAGGTATATCCTTGATCTGTTCAAAGAACTGCACCAGAGATCTCGGTGTTGTGCGTTTACCAGAAACTATTTCGGGATATGTCAAAACAAAATCAATTCCTCGGGAGTCTACTCCAGCACTATCTGCCCACTGTGCCCAAGTTTTAGGATCAAAAACCATCGTTAGATGGAGTAGCCTTGTCAGCATAGCATCATCCATTGGTGTAACAGAATAATCTCCTCCCTCTGGATTTGCTGTTGCTACAATTTGCCATTTTGGTGGCAATTGCCATGAAAACAGCTCAAAGTTTTGTAATAATTGCATTAAACCCCTCAATATTCGATCATCTGCTCTGTTAATGTCATCGAGAAGGAGAATTCCGGGTCCTTTCTGTTTAGGTACCCAATCTGGAGGAGCAAAAGCAGTATATTCATCTCCAATTATATTTTTATCAGGATCTACTTGATATGGCATACCGTGCAGGTCTCCCATTTCTTCAAACTGGGCAGGTGCGCAATATGCTAAGTGCCATTTATTTTTTTTTGCAAACTCTTGCACTAACATCGTCTTTCCAAGTCCATGCGTTCCCCAAATACAAACTGGGGTTCCTCGCTTACCCTTATTCTGAAGTGACAAATTTGTTTCGAAAATATGTTCGAGCGCTGTTCCAAGTTTTTTGGAATCTAATTTTGCTCCATAGAGCAAGAGGTTTTTCTTCATAATTTACACCTATTTAAATCTGAATCATATTATAATAATTAATTATTGTATATTCAGTTTTCTAATTATTTGTTGTCATCAAAATCATGTGGTAAGTCATCATAATAACTAATTGTTGTTTTAACTATAACTTTTAAATGTCCTGGCAGTTCTTCCTTCTTAATTCCACAGGAACGTATCTTGAAGATATCAAGTTTTGGCAATGAAAGTAAGGCGTCTACGTCTTTCAATGATTTACAATCCTGAATAATTACTGATTCAAGGGTTTTTATACCCTCAAGTCCCTTAAGATTCTCGAGTTTTGTACAGTTCTTGATTACGAGTTTAGTTAAATTGATCAAATTTCCAAGCCCTTCCAATGATTTAATCTGATTGCAAGATTTGATTTCTATTCCCATTATTCGTGGAATTTTCTGAGTGAAGTCAAAACTTGTTAGATTACAACCAGAAAAGTTAATTCTTCGCAAACCATCCGCGTAAGCCAATCCATCGAGGTTTAATGATTTTGCTAAACCAGGAATATTCAATGTTTTTAACTTGTTGCACCCCTTTAATCCATTTAAGTTTTCAATATTTTCAGATTGGATATCAAAATCTTCTAGGTTTTCACACCCAGAAAGACCATCGATATTCTTCAATTTTATTGCATCAAGATAGAAATAATTTAGAGCCTTCAAATTTTGCAAACCATTTATATTTTCTAATGAATCCGATTCAATACGAAGCGATTCAAGAACAGAACATCCCCTTAACCCATCAACATTTTTCAATGAGGTAAAAATGGATAAATCTACATCCTTTAAATTTTTCAAACCTCTGAGACCATCAACGTTTTTAATAGGTTGTTTTTTGGAATTTCCATCCCAAGATCCTCCGCTAATTGTAATTTTCTCAAGGGAATTACATCCATGTAAGCCATCTAGATTTTTTAAGGATTCCGAATTACTAATATTAATTTCCACAAGAGAACTACATCCTTTTAAACCATCCAGATTTTCTAAGGATTCTGCAGCATCGATATTAATAGTTTTCAATGACTTCAATCCTTTCAATCCATTTAGGTTTTTTAATCTTTTAGCGCTTGATAATTTAATAGATTTAAGTTCTTGGCAACCACTTAGTCCTTCAACATCGATTAATTTAGTACACTCTTCAATATCCAATTTTTGTAACTCTCTACAATTCTCCATTCCAATAAGTGTTTTCAGTGCAGATCCTCCAGATAAATTGAGTTCTCTTAATTTTTTAAGATTTGAAAGCCCTTTCAGGTCCTGATCATCAGGAATAAAGTAACCATATATATCTAGATAAGTAAGTTTTTCAAAAACTGAGAATTTATTTAAAGATGAAATGGTTGGTTTATAACTCTCGGGTGAATTATAAGAATAAGACAAAGATAATTTTTCAAGGTTTGTAAAATTTGAAATGTCTCCAAATACATCAAGTTGCAAATCCTTCACCTCATTTCGGATCTTTTGCACAAAGTCGTTCGGAGCATTATTGATCAGCTCTCTCATTGCATAATTCAGATAAGGTTGTGCCGGACCAGTTCCTTTAAATGTAGAATTTGGGACAAGACGACCCTTTACCTGTTCTTCAGCATTCCATGTTTTAGATTTAAAAATTTTATACTGAATCCCTTTAAGAAGCTTCTGATATAAGGAGTGGTCTTCCAGTGAACGGACGAGTTCCAATCCTTGGTTAATTAAATTAATGTCACGGACAGTCAGCAGCTTTTTGACTTTAGAAAATGTTTTCTTATCAACAGAAGGTTTATTATTTTTAGATCCTATAGATTTTTTTTTTGCAGTTACAGGTACATCTTTCCCAAGTGCTTTTAACAGTCGCAATTGATATTTTTCCACTTTCTCCCGATCTTCCATCACTTTAGGACGGGGAAGAGGATCCACTTGAGTACATCCATCCATTTTCAATTCTGCTAGATTTGGCAATTCTGACAATGAACTTACTTCTTTCATTGCAGTACATCCTGTTAAATCTAACTTTTCTAGATGTTTCAGTTTTTCAATTCCAATTAGATTTATTAGTCTTTCGCATTTTTCTAAACTTAAATAATTAATGTTTGGGAAAGCATCAATACCAATTAGGCTTTTAAAGGATTTTTTGTGGACAGTTAGATCGGTGACTGATTCCCATACCTTAAAACCTTCTAAAGATGTTGGTGTGCCTGACGCACCTAAATATAAATGGAGTGTTTTGACTTTAAGATTACTTAAATTTTGCAGCGCATTTATATTCATATCAGAGCAACTAAGACTCTCTATTTCAATGTTTTCTAGTCCTTCTGTTTTGCTAATTGAAGAGCATCCATCTAAACTCATTCTTTCAATTTTAGAGATTCCTTTCAGGGCCGTAATATCCTTCAGAGAGGAACAATTGTCAAAACTGACGTCTGATCCAAAGACATTTGGATTTGGTACCCCTTGCAAACTTACTAATTTGCTGCAATCATTCACATTAATTGACTCCAAAAAATTTAATTTTTCTAGCCCATGAAGGTTTTGAATTGAATTACAACTACTTAAATCCAGAGTCTTCAACTTGGTTAAGGAATTAATTCTGGTGATGTCTTTCAGATCTTTAGAACATATTGTTAAATCAGTTATATTAGGAGCTTGCTCGAGACCTTTTAGACTATTTAATTTATCACAATTTATAACCATCTTGTCCAGGGCAGTTAGATTTTTAAGACCATCTAAACTTTTAACAATTCGGACATATATATCTAGTATCTCTAGTTTAGGAAGTGACCCAATACCTTTTAGCAAGGTCAAATTATCGGAACTTATATAAAGTTTTTTAAGAGACTTCAGCCCTTTTAGAGCAGTAATGTCAGTCAAACTATTATTTGTAATACTAAGAGATTGAAGTTTATGAAAATTCTGGATCCCTTTCAGATTCTTTATTGAATCAAATCCATACAAATCCAATTCAGTTCGACTTTTCTCCAAAACTTTAAGACCTTCTAAGGATTCTAAAGCTCTAAGGCCATCCATCTCAACTTCTTTTAAATGAGTTAGATTTTTTAGTGCATCTACGTTCTTTAATTTATCACATCCTACAAGCACAATTTTTTTCAAATTATTCATGCTTTGAACACCCTCAAGATTTTCTAAATATCTAAAATTTCTTAAATCTAATGATGTCATCTTCAGGTTTTTATTAAGCAAACCTTTCAAACTTTTCAAAGCATTACAGTTATTGATCTCAATATGTTGCAGCTTTTTTAACGAGGCAATACCTTTCAAACT
>Ga0066857_10000346_pt1 | contig 17127 bp, 13 predicted proteins | sample ETNtaG_2_FD_65602 | JGI IMG/M metagenome (GOLD analysis project Ga0066857, IMG submission 65602) | Marine microbial and viral communities from oxygen minimum zone, Eastern Pacific Ocean - ETNP201406SV203 | ecosystem: Environmental > Aquatic > Marine > Oceanic | place: Pacific Ocean: Eastern...
GAGATGAACTTGGAGGGCCACGACCGAGTCGAAACCGGAGATGCAGACGAGACTACACAGGAGGACTGCGAAGAACGTGGAGGTATCTGGGAAGAGACACCTGACAGGGAAGGCGAATTCTATTGTGCACTGGGAGATGAATCATCAGAGTATTCTGAGATTACTCAAGAGGATTGCGAGGAAAGAGGAGGAACTTGGGACGAGCAAACCCGAGAATGTTCTTTCTCCGAAGAACGTCCCGAAGAAGAATCAGGTCCAATTTACATCCCTACATGCAACACAACGGCGTCAGAAGGAATGAATCCAACGAATAACCCCTCGGACTGGCCGGAGATACAAACCGGTCAGTGGATTAGTGTCGAAGGTCTGACTGACGTATCATATGCTTCGATTGAATACAGTAATGATTCAGAGATTATTTCTGATGTTAGACTAGATTGGATGTGCGGTTATACCTACTCAGTAAAGGTGCCAGTGGAATACAATTCCAGCAATGAATATCCAGTATTCTTGTTCCTTCACGGGCAACTACTTGACTCCGTTTTCTTCAACAACATGCTAACCAATAATTTCTACATGCCAGAGGATGACAAATACATCATCGTCCGTCCATCTAAACTTGAGTCGGACTGGGATCCAAAGAAAGCCTTGGATGTTCTCGAGGATGTTAAATCGCATCTCAGTGTAGATGACGACAGAGTCTACCTAACAGGATTGAGTATGGGTGGTCGAGGTACCTTCATTGTGGCGGCAGCGCTACCAGATTACTTCGCAGCAATAATGCCCCTTACTCCTCACCACGAACCCTACTCCTATCTCCCTCTGGCTGAGGATGTAGCCCATCTTCCAATTTGGATGAGTCACGGGACTGCAGACAGCACATCTTCCTACGAAATGGCAGCACAGATGGCAGAAAACCTAACTGAATTAGGGGCTGAAATTGAATTCGAGACGGTGGTTGATGGAGAGCATGGAGGCTGGTACACCATCTACACCGATCCAGTTGCTATGCAATGGATTCTATCTCATGTGAGGGGCCAGTAGGTGACCGACGCAGATGCCGAGTTCTACCGGTGCAACGGCGCGGTAGTCATACGCGGCCTACTTACCACCGAGGAGGTGGACAAGCTGCGCGAGGCAATCGACTGGAATATCTCCAACCCAGGACCCTTGGGAGCCACGGCGAGCCTCAATACAGACCCTGGCAGGTTCTTTGAGGACTTTTGCAACTGGCAAAGAATCCCAGCCTTTCGAGACATCATCTTTGATTCGGCCATCCCTGAGGTTGCGGCTAGGCTGATGGAATCCGAGAAGGTTAGGTTGTACCATGATCACACACTGGTCAAGGAGCCGAAGACCAAGCAGCGGACTCCTTGGCACCAGGACCAGCCTTACTACAACATCTCGGGCATGCAGAACATCAGCTTCTGGATTCCTGTTGACCATGTCCCACGAGAGTCTACCCTCGAATTTATCGCAGGCTCAAACAACGGTGTCTGGTACATGCCCAAGACTTTCCTATCTGAGCAGGCAAAGTGGTTCCCGGAAGGCAGTCTTGCAGAGGTACCCGACGTAGACGGCCAGCCTGATTCACACGAGGTTCTTGGATGGGAGTTGGCCCCAGGGGACGCCGTTGCCTTCCACATGTTGACACTGCATGGTAGTGGAGGCTCGACCACGCGCCGCCGTGCCTTCTCGGTGCGAGTGATTGGAGACGACATCCGCCACGCACCGCGAAAATGGCGTACCTCCCCTGAGTTCCAGGGGTTGGCCGAAGAGTTGCCCGCAGGAGTGGAAATGGAGCACCCTTTGTTCCCGATTATTCACCCCTGTTGATACAGCGACCGATTCAATTACTAGTGTCCTTGGAGGGTTCACTGGACCCATAGTGTAGCCTGGATATCACTCTAGCCTCCGGAGCTGGAAACCCGTGTTCGAATCGCGGTGGGTCCGCCACTTAGGGCAAGCGAGCGTTCAAGCATGAGCCCCCCCGGGAGATAACATGCCTTTCACCTCACAGCGACGCGTCGACTTCCCGATGATTGACATGGCACGCATAATCTACTACCCTCAGTTCTGGGATCTCGCTCACCGGTTCTACGAGGAGTCATGGGAGCACTCTTGTGGGATGCACTACAACGTTATCCTCCACGAGCACAGCATCGGATTTCCTCTGGTGCACAGTGACGCTCAGTTCCTCCACCCTCTGGCTTATGGTGACACCGTGCACTGCACCATAACAGTCCCACGCATAGGTAACACGTCTATCTCGTGGCGCTACGAGTTCCGCAACCAGAACGACGTATTGTGTTGGACCTCGGACCAAGTCACAGTATGTGTCGATATGAACAATGTCAAGGAGAAAGTCAGAGTTCCCGACTGGATGCGCGAGGGACTAGCAAAGTTGGCGCCAGAGTGACTACTTTCTCGGCCACTTCTTGGCAAGCGCCTTACTCAGTGATTCATCCATAGTCGCATCCCACCAGTTGGCATCTCGCCAGACGGCATATTTTCCGCGTATGCCCCTCATATCCGCACCGTCCAAGCGCGCCCCCTGCAGGTTTGAGAAGCTAAGTCTGGCCTTGATCATCTTGGCCCCACGAAGGTCGGCGCCATCTAGGGCCACTTTCATCAGATTAGCTCGCTTCAGCGATGCACCACGTAGGTCGCTGCCTGACAGATTAGCTCCTTCAAGGTCAGCACCGTCGAAGATGGCGCGCCGCAAATCGGCATCTGAGAGATTGACTTCACGCAAATCCTGACCTACATGTGAGGTGTAAGACAGGTCCTTGGCGGATTCAGTCACGGGTTCAACTCACAGAGACATGTTCTCGAGATGGTCGAGGCCGGTATCGGTGAGTACGACATAACGATTCTTCTCGGGTTGGTTGACGGGGTACTCAAGCAGCGCCCCCCCTCCCTCTAGCATCCTGTTGATGTACAGCGACAGGTTCCACTTGTCGATTTCTCCCTCTTCCCATTTCTCGCTCTGGATTATCAGACTCTTGATGTCCCTAGGCGGCGTGTCGATCTCTTTCTCAACGGATCTAAGGTAATGGATTGCTGCGAGTATCACATCGCTCTTTTTGTCTATACCGCAGGTGTCGATAAGGTGCCTGAAGGCAGACCCTCTCTCCGGAATGCCCGATTTGAGCGCCACTTCGCGAGCGCGCTCAATAGCCTCCTTTCTGGCTAGACGAATCCTCGAGAGAGTGGATTGCCAAGTATCCTGCTTGGTTATGTTGAGCCAGGCGTCATTGACTTCGCGAGCTGAGCCTGAGAGGTCGATTTCCTCGGAACCGGCCTTGATGTAGATTCTGCCTACTCCACTGCTACTGACTCCGGTCATACAGGTCCCGCAACGCTTCATCGGTGTTAATTTGTCGCAGCGTTCCTTAACATTCAAACTGGCGAATCAAGGGCATTATCGACATCTCCTCATCGTGGGATTCAATAATCCTCGATTGGGGGGCAGTCCATGGACGAGCACTCAAGCGGCGCCTATCCCCTCGTACTGCACGCCGAAGCGGACCCGAACCGCTTAGGCGGTACCGCAATCTGTGGATTCTCCACTGTTGGCTCTGTGGGAGTTATCGCTACCTCACATCTCATCCAGACTTTGGAGCTCAGTCCGATGGGCACGGTGATGCACCCAAAGTTCCCTGCCATCGCACTAATCCACGATTCGGTTCCTAAGCACCCTGTCAGGGTGTATCAGGGGGACGGCATAGGCGTGTTCACAGCAGAGATACAGTTTCCCAGTGAGAACGACGTGTATTTCGGCGAGACCGTCATGGAGTGGTTCACCAAGGGTGGTTTTGACCGGCTCATCGTTATCGACGGCGTGGTCAGCAACGATCTTGGAATCAAGGAAGATAGTGATCTGTGGGGAGTAGCGTCCACTCAGATGAGTCGCAACCAGCTTGATGATGCCGGCATCCAGCAAATCCAGCAAGGAATCGTAGCCGGCATCGCCGGTTACCTAATCGCTGAGGGCGAGCGCAGAGGGCTGGACGTGACGGCCCTACTGGCTGAGTGTAATCCCATGTACCCCGACGCCAGAGCCGCATTAATCGCCGTCGAGGGATTAAGCGAACTGATGGATCGCGAGATTCCCGTACAGGGATTGCTCGACGACGCTCGAAACATCGAAGAGAAGGTCAGAGAGGCATTCGAGAGGGCGCAGGCGATGGCGTTACCCGCACCTAGTTCGGAAGATGACGACGACGACGTTCCGATGGTACGCTGATTCTAGTAGAATGGATTTGTACCTGCAGTGTGATCAGTGGCATCGACGACCTCGAAAATCCCCGGCACGCTGTCCTTGATCATGACCTCGACACCCTGCTTGAGAGTTACATCCACCATGCCGCAGCCCTGACAGCCGCCTCCGAAGGCGATGATTGCCTTACCATCATCCACTCCAATCAGGTCGACATGCCCACCATGAGAGGCGACAACCGGGTTGACTTCGCTGGCGATAATCTCGGCTACTGCCTTCGACAGCTCATCCATCCACATGGGATTTGGATTTTCAAAGCTGAAGCCACCACCCATCAGGGTCTCCTTGTAGTCGAGTGTGGTGCCCTCAAGGTACTGAGCGCTTTTGGCGGCGACGAACACTATCATACCCTCGACTTCTAATTCGATATCATCTTCCTTACGGTCATCGGATCCGACGAACTGAAGATCGTACTGGAATCCGTTGGGCCCCCTTCCAATAATCTCGACCCTGAGGACGAGTTCACTCACCTCTTCCGCCTGCTCTGCGAACTGGTCAAGCATCTCACGCGCCTTGGGGCTGATACTCAGCATGGTTCTCGAGAGTCGGCTGACGCAGCCCTCTATTCAACCTGTCCGGACGCAGGCAAGCCTCATCATCGAGACGCCCCACGCCAAAACGTGAATGATTCCGGAGTAGTTGATAGACTGGGCAGACCGCTCAGGGACCTACGGATATCAGTGACCGACAGGTGTAACTTCAGGTGCAGGTACTGCATGCCCAGAGAGCGCTTTGGAGAGGAGCACACCTTCCTTCCTCGGAGGGCATACTTGTCGTTCGAGGAGATAGAGAAGGTCGTACAGGCCTGCAAACCACTCGGTCTTGAAAAGGTCAGGATTACCGGTGGCGAACCGTTGCTGCGACCCAATCTGCATGATCTAGTCTCTAGATTGAATCGAGCGGGAGTAGAGACTGCACTAACTACCAATGCCTCATTACTCTCAGGACAGGCCGATAGACTCGCAGCAGCGGGATTGAACAGGGTAACAGTAAGCCTCGATGCCCTAGATCCCAAGGTCCACGCCCAGATGACCGACAGTAGCATTCCTGTGGAGACTGTTCTGGAGGGGATTGAAGCCGCGATTCAAGCAAACCTCTCTCCGGTCAAGGTCAATTGCGTCGTTCAACGAGGAGTCAACGAAACCGAGGTAGCACCGCTAATACGTCGCTTCCGAGGGACTGGAGTCACAGTCCGATTCATCGAGTTCATGGATGTGGGTAGGACCAACGGTTGGCAGTCCGGACAGGTGGTCCCGTCTGCAGATCTACTGGCGTACTTGCAGGACGAGTTTGATCTCATTCCAGTGGAGTCAGAGAGCCCGAGTGACGTTGCCCAACTCTGGGCCCATTCCGATGGTTCTGGCGAGATTGGAGTCATTTCATCCGTCAGCGAGCCGTTCTGTGGTGACTGCGTGCGTGCGCGCCTGTCAGCTGATGGTAGGCTGCATACCTGTCTGTTCGCGTCTGGGGGACACGACCTAAGGGCAATCATCCAGAATGGAGCAGATGGAGAGGCCCTGAGCGATGCCATCGCAGCCATCTGGTCGAGGCGCGATGATCGCTACAGTGAGATTCGCTCCGAGGAGACTGCGGCCCTACCACGAGTCGAGATGTCTTACATTGGAGGCTGAAGGCCCAGAGTCGTGTTGACTATCTCACTCCATGGTGCGTCTGTCCTGAAGGCCGGCTTGCCATAGCGCGCTACTGATGCTCTGTGGCCCGATTCACGCAACGCCTCTACCATCCCCGAGGGACTGGGCGGTGAGCCAGAACCAAGCCAACTGGCGAGTTCGTCGACTAGGATGAGGTGCGGAGCATCGATGACCCCCGACTCATCTGAGATGTGTCTGACACTACGAACCACTCTCCTACGCTCGTACTCGAAATCCTTCTCTGACCAGCCGACAGGGTCATCCTCGATGGTGCCCGGGCCGCATAGCTCGAGGGCACGCTCCTCGGTCATCGAAGCCATCGCCTCGATATGACCCATCGGACCTGTCCACATTGGACCGGAGATGCGCTTGTCGGAGCGATTAACGGGGTGGGAGAGCGGAAGGAAGCAGTGCATGGGCAACGAGTCGAACGAAGTCTCCGACTGTAGTCCTGATTCGATTGACGAGGAGACCTCCTCTACAGTAGGAGAAGCCACCCTCCATCCAAGCGAGACCTCGACATCGTTAGCCCTCTCTACACTACGCAGAACACGTACAGAGACTCTGAGATGGTGTGACTCCCATATCGAGAGAAGCGGCTCGATTGAACGCTCGTGTCGAGCAGCAGTTCTGGCCACTGTCGCTAGCAGTACCCTGAGACCAGAGTCATGTGCCAACCCATCAGTCCTCACACGCGCCCCGTAGCGGCGTAGTAAAGCGCTTTTTGAAGAACCTGTAAGAGCCGCGCTATCAGTGGCACTAATCTCCGCAACACCTCTTCTGGCTAATGACTGGATAGCGGTGTCGAGGAACGGCAGCGGGGATCCGTACGGATCGATGTCGACCCAGTGTCTCCCATGCTCTAACACACTCTTGCGCAAATCACCCTGATGTGACAACAACTCACCTTTTCCGTGCTCTGGTGGAAACTCCTCATGGCATCGCATGGCCCAGTCAAGGGCCACCGGATCCATATCCCCCATCGTTGCGCTGATGCGAGTCGCACTCTCTGGCGGCAGCTCGTTCAGCCAGCGTCTAGCTCTCAACCCGGTGGCCGACAGCCCATCCAATGCATAGATCGAGCCATCACCAAACAACCCCGCCTCGATGCAATGCTGTAATAGCAGCACGCTACGTGTTCTACTCCCAGACATTGCCGGATTGTGGAACACCGCACTCTGTCCCTTCGTAGCCGGCCCCGTCCCTAACGCACTCGGATCACTGGCCAGCCTGCAAAGTGTGCGCCCCTCACGGTGCAACACACCTGGCCAGCCCTCGGGATCGGTAGCATCCATGCTGGCCCGAGATGATTATCGCACAAGGCATTGACGACTACAAGGCTCACTCAGTAGTGCTCGAAAACAACGCTCTGGTCAGGATGAGTCACCCTTCTGCCGTCGTCGTTCAATGAACCAACCCTACGGGTTCCCGAAAGTCTCTCTGACAGCCACTCTGTTACCGCCTCAGCAGCGCCTTTTGACACAGCCAGAACCATCCCCATCCCCATGTTGAAGGTGCGATGCATCTCCTTGCTGCTGACGGAGCCGATATTGGCTATCCACGAGAACTCGGGATGCACTGGTAGAGGCTCTTCGATGTGCCAGCCAAGACTGCCATGCAGCCTAAGCAGGTTGGATAATCCTCCTCCGGTGATGTGAACCATCGCTTTGAGGTCCTTGGACGGACATGGCCCATTGCCTTCCCGGCATGCCAGCACCAGGTCAACAAGTGGATCTACATATATCCTAGTTGGATTCAGCAGCACTTCACCCAGAGTGACTCCCTCCACCCCAGCCCATCTGGCAATCCGACCGTCGCCATCAACATCGAAGGGAACAGGCTCATCGAGTTGTGCGCCCGAGCGCTCGAGCACCGCTCTGACCAAACTGTAGCCGTTGGAGTGGATACCGCTACTGGGCAGCCCAATCATAACGTCCCCTGGCTCAAGTCTGTCCCCGGTGATAGCATGCCCTGTGGGAAACCACCCGAGAGCTGTCCCAGAGAGGTCGAGCTCGGTAACGATACCGGGTAGAGTTGCTGTTTCCCCCCCTGCAAGAGTTACTCTGGCTAGCCGGCACCCCTCAGCAAGTGAGGATCCCAGCGCTGAGTGTACTTTGGGATCGGTCTCTGGAACTGCGATGTAGTCAACAAAAGCGAGCGGTTCTGCGCCAACACAAATGAGGTCATTGACGTTCATAGCTATGCAGTCAATGCCCACGCCTTGCAACCATCCTACCTGACTGGCCAGCTGCAGTTTCGAACCCACACCGTCGGTTGCTAAGGCAAGTCGCGAATCACCGAACTCGACGATACCTCCGAACCCACCGGGCAGGGGGACTGGAGCGCCCTTCTGGCCTGGAACCCTAACTGACGAGCCAAGAGAATCTACTAGACTGGCTATCGCACGTCCCTCAGCGTCGATGTCTACTCCACTGGAAGCGTAGTCCATCGGTTCCTCTCCCATAGCCCTGCGGAGAGGGAGCACCTCATCATTTTCACTATCAGAAAACCACTTATCTAACAAGTGAAAACCATGATATCGGCATATTTTAGGGGTTTTTTATGCTCCAAACGGTTTACCTTCTGAATTATTCACGAATCTCTATAACGGGTACACATTGTCGCGGGCGCACTGGAGCGTGGATACGCTATGAAAAATAATAAAATAATTGCAATGATGCTTACCCTGAGTATGCTGGCGGCTGCGTTCGCTGGTTGCCTAGGGGGGGACGATGACGACTGGGAGATCACAAATGCTCCTGACGTCAACGCTGTGTTTGTGGAGTCCGGATGGGACCCCATAATTCCCAACCTGAATGCCGGCGAGATGTGCGACGCTATCATCTCGGCGATGACGAAGACGGAAGAGCGCGACCAAGTCGTCGACTTCACTAGGGCATACTACACTAGTAGCCAAGGTGTGATCGGTGGCTCCGGTTCAGCTTCTATATCCGAAGTTAGCGCATTGAATGCAGCTGGCACGATTATTGGAGTACAGTCCGGGACAACCTCGGACATCTACGCCAATGCTAATCTTGCCTCAGCTACGATTACCGCTTACGAGGATTTCCCTTCGGTTATCGCCGCGTTGAACAACGGTGATGTGCATTACGCTATGGGAGATGCACCCGTTCTGTCTTTGGAAGGTACCCTCATGGTCACCTTCTCAGACGAGAACTTCGGTCTAGCTGTCCGTGAGGACTCCGGCGAGCTTCTAGCTGCACTGGACGTCGCTATCGGCGCTATTGTCGCATCCGGAGAATACGACGTCATCTATGGCGCTTGGTTCGACGGTGCTGTGACTCTGGCCGATGACTCGACTGCTGACACCGCTACAGCCTACCCAGCTGCCTCTGAGGGCAGCACTCTGGCCGCTGTGCTGGAGTCTGGTGATCTGAAGCTGTGCACGGACCCGTTCTACCCACCGTTTGAGAACTACGACGCTGACGGTAATGTAGAAGGCTTCGACGCTGATATGGCTAACGCCATCGCAGACGAGATAGCCGCTAACTACATGGGAACGGACAACCCGATGTTCCAGGCACCCCCACCGCCTGTCGATACTTCAACCAAGATCGGATTCTTGAACCCAATCAGCGGACCAATTTCTCAGTTCGCACCGCCCTTCACCTTCGCGGCTGCAGCGGCGATTGCTGATCTGAACGCTGCTGGTGGAGACTTCTCGCTAGTTGAGTTGGACTCTGGTTGCGACGGTACAGTTGCTGGTGCAGCTGCTCAGACTCTAGTTGACTCTGGAGTCGTTGCAGTAGCTGGAGCAGCCTGCTCAGGTGCCTCTATGGGCGCTAACGCAGTTCTGTCCGCAGCTAGTATCCCGATGGTCTCGTACGCAAGCACGTCACCTGCTCTGAGCGACGCAACAGCGCACCCGGACTTCTTCCGCGTTGTGCCAAGCGATGCTATCCAGGGCCAAGCAATGAGTGACATGGTCGGTGACAACGGTGTATCCAACCCTGCGTTGGTCCACATGGTCAACGCATACGGTGCTGGTCTTGCTGACTCGTTCGCCGCTAACTGGGGCGGGGAGGAATTCCTGTGCACTAAGATTGGTTACGACGAAACCACTACATCGGACTACTCGTCTATCGTCCAAGGTGTCATCGATGCTGGTTGCGACTCAGTAGTTCTGGTGTCGTACTCCGCAGACGGTGCTATGCTTGTCGAGACCATGGCCTACATGGGTCTGTCCCTGCCGACCTTCGGTGCTGACGGAATCGCTGGCGAGGCTGCTCTCAACGATTACACCGAGCCCGCCGCAGCTAACAACCTACAAGTCACCAAGCCTAGAGCCGCTTCTGGCTCTGGCGACTTCGCTGACAGGTGCGCTGCGGACAGTGTCTGCTCGACTGGTATCTTCCAGTCCGAGGCCTACGACGCTGTGATGATGATTGGCGCTGCAGCCAACATGGCCGCAGCAGACGGCGGTAGTATGGGAGACCATCTCAACATGGTTGGTACGGATTACGCGGGAGCCAGCGGCTCTCACACCTTCCTATCCAACGGCGATGTTGGAGGCTCAGGCTATGATGTCTGCACATTCTACCACGTGCCAACATATGGTCAGTACTTCAACTGCGAAATGGTATGGACCGCCACCGGCGGCCTAGCGGAAGCAGCGTTCATGGGAGTTACTGTCAAAATCGGTTACCTGAACCCAATCAGCGGACCCATTGCGGTCTATGCTCCTGGGTTCACAGCATCTGCTTACATTGGACTAGGACTAGCTAACACCATCGCCTGGAATCAAAATGTACAGTTCGAGTTGGTCATGGCTGACTCTGGCTGCGATGGTACAGTCGCTGCTACCGGTGCTCAGTCTCTGATTGACGCTGGTGTTGTCGGTGTTGTCGGTGCTGCTTGTTCCGGTGCCTCAATGGGTGCCAACGCGGTTCTTTCTGCTGCAGGCATACCAATGATTTCGTACGCGAGCACATCACCCGCACTGTCTGACGCTGCGACCCACCCGGACTTCTTCCGTGTGGTGCCAAGCGATGCACTGCAGGGACAGGGTGTCAACGCTGTCGTAGCCGCACACGGCGGTTCAGCCGTTGCGCTAATCAACATGAACAACGCCTACGGTTCCGGTCTCGCTGACTCGTTCAGTGGTGCCTACGGTGCTGCCAACCTCTGCGCTTCAATTGGCTATGAGGATACCAATACCGACTTCTCGTCACAGGTCCAGTCCATTATGGACAACGGCTGTGACACAGTCGTGATGGTTTCCTACGCCACTGACGGCGCTGCTATCATCGAGGAACTGGCTCTCCAGGGCTTCGCTGGTCAGATCATCGGTACCGATGGAATAGCCGAGGAAGGAATAGCCGCTGACATGAGCGACCAGTCGCTGCTGAATGGCATAATCGCCACAAAGCCAGCTGCTGCAGGAGCTTCTGAGGTCGGTATGACCTTCGCGTACCTGTGCTCCTTGAGCCCTGACTGCGCAGGCGGTATCTTCACAGCTGAGTCATTCGATGCTGTGACAATCATGGCCTTCGCTGCCTTTACCATGATGGCCAACCCAGGGATTACTATGTCCCAGGCCATTGCTGGCACAGGAGCCGGATGGAACGGTGCTTCCGGAGACGTCTCGTTCCTAGCGAATGGAGATGTACCGGGCGCGGGTTACTGCGTGGGAACGTTCACTGCTGATGCAACGAGCGTTTCGTACGATTGTAACCAGCACTGGGAACCAGTTGCTGGACTGTCCTGAACTTAGTAGACGGACGTTACTGACGTAAAGCAGTACGGCGGGCCTCTGGCCCGCCGTACTGCCCCAACATTAATCGCTGACTATTCTGAGGTTGGCTTATTGGTTACATGCTTCAACAGACCATTGCAAATTTCTCGGCACTCCCTAGGGGCCACAGAAGAGCTATTATCGCCACCCTGCTTTTCATTGATGCTGCAGTACTAGGATTGCTTTACGGACAGGGTATACTCAATCAACTCGACAAACTCGTTGGAGGAGGGTTACCCGACGACCTCGTCTGGCTGCTTCAGCTAGTCGAGGCTATCAGTGCCGGCTTCGCGTTTGTCAAGATACTCTTCGACGATGTCCAGCCAAGCATAACGCGCAACGTGGCAATCCTGCTGTCACCCCTCTTCCTGATTCTGACTGTGTTCATATCACTCGACTTCTTGCTTCAAGGTCTCGAAACCAGCGCAAGGGTAACACTCGACCTAGTCTCCATTGGCACTAACACGTTGACCTGGTCTTCCACCTACCTCGCGATAGCAATAGGCTTGACACTCACATACAAGGTTCAGAGATACGGCAACTTCGCTCAATCTGAGTTCTTCATGGTAGGGATGTTCCTAGCCATGGTGATGGCTTGGAGCGAGTACTACTATCCTATCTATGAAGCACCTAAGGACGGTGTCATAGCTTGGTCCCTGCTTCTGTGGACCCTCTTGGCCGCTTTCGTATGTACAGGCGTTGCTGGCATCATGATTGATCGATTGGTATACCGCGGCTTCAGGCAACGAAAAGCCTCGCCACAGGTGATGATGATTGCTTCTCTTGGAGTAGCTTTGATAATTCGTGCCATAATGTACCTAAGATTCACTGCATCGAGGAACATGTTCGAGCCAGATTCAGACTGGAGGATGCCAACCCTCAGGTGGGAGATTCCGACAACCAAAATTAGACTTAACTTAGGTGACCGATCACTGGACGAGGGTCAGACATACACCGAATACACTTGCGAGCAGACAGGTATAGACGAAGTCACTGGCGAACCAATTCTTTCTAGGGTAGTCAATGATGTTTCCAAGCCAGTAGTTGAGATTTACGATGTGACCACCGCTTGTATCGAAGCTGCTACCAACTATCCGTACTACAAGGGAGTCGTACCAATAGTGGTATTCGCCTCAGTTGCCCTTCTCTACTTACTGCTCACCAAGACCCGCCTAGGAGGGAGGATGCGAGCTGTTGCCGACAATCCTGACTTGGCTGCTAGTAGTGGGATAAATGTGGAGAGAGTCCAACTCACCAGCGCTTTCCTATCTGCAGGGATATCTGGCATGGGTGGTGCGGTATTCGCCATTACCTTGCGTTACAACCCTGAGACAGCATTCACCCTCCTCCTCCCTTCGTTTGCTGTGATAGTCCTTGGAACGATAGGATCGATCCCTGGGGCTGTCATCGGATCTCTGATAGTTGGCTTCGTCAGAGCATTGTCCTCTCCAATTCTAATTGGTATAGGACTCCCCCTAGGCAGATCAAACTATACTGCTCTTGATGCAGTAATGCCGTACATATTCCTAGTAGCAATTCTGATGATATTGCCGGAGGGTATAGGTGATGCATGGGAGAAGTGGAAGATTGAGAGGCTCAGAAACAGGAAACCAGAATCAGATGAATCTAGGCGGGCCGCAGGAATTATGGCAATATTGCCGACTGGTATCTTTGGTATTCACCACTTATGGCGCAACCGCCCAGCCAAGGCTGTAACATTCTCATCAATTACCATCGGATCGTATATCTTGCATCGAATCGGCAACTTCGTCGGAAAGAACTCCTTCGCCGATGGAGCTTGCGCTGATGTTTGCGTCGACAATGCTGTGGCTGAGACCAATCTGGCTATTCTTACGGGCAGGGACGACGGAACATTACTGGTAGAAGACTCTCCGTACTTCACTGAGGCAATCACTGAACTAGATACCTCCTGGTTCAATCTGATGCAAACCGAGATACAGGTCGTTAACCTGATTGTCGACTTAGGCGAACTCGTCTGGCCTCTCGTCCCAATTCTGCTGTGGTTCTATGCAGTAGTTGAGGGTGGCAGATTATTGTCGAATGAGGATTTGAGCCCTGTTAGAGACACCCGTCCTTCAGTATTCGGAATCATATCTCAATTCAAGATGCCAAATTTCGATGGTTTGAGGAATAGGTGGTTGGAGATAGACAGAGAACACCAAAAATTGGTCAATCGTATGAGAGCTGGAATCCAACCGGCATTAGACTCTGCATTTGACTCCGTCAGTTCTCTTACCGCCTCCGAAAGACTCGCCTACGGTAGAGAGGGTAAGACCGGCTCCAAGATTACTTTCGTTGTTCTAATTTTTATCCTCCTCCTGTTTGTTTGGTGGTTACCAATAAGTGAGAGCGCAGAGTCAATGGCTTGGAGCAAGGCCTTCCAAGTGTCCAATGTGATGCTAACTCTTTCTATCTTCATTCTGATGGCATTTTCTCTGAATCTACATACGGGCATCACCGGGATGATCAACTTTGGAGTGATCTTTTTCGTAGGCGTTGGGGCAATTACAGTGGGTGTTCTCACGGCTCCCGAGGAGATGCACGGATACGGATGGAATGTCCTCCCGGCTACCATTGCGGCAATCCTACTCTCAGCCGCATTTGGATGGGCCCTAGCATATCCAACCGCGCGCTTGAGGATGGATTACTTCGCAATAGTAACAATTTCACTCGGGGAGATTGTCAGGGTTCTACTAGGCGGGGAACCACTCCTCCGCACCGGACCAATAGCCTCTGCGTTAGGAATTGGGAACTTCACCCTCCCACTAAAGCAGTGGTGGTTCTGCGGTCGTGGAGTGGATATTGGTCCCGATACACCGTATCTGAGTGCTGATAGCTGCAGGGATGATGTTCTCCTGTCCTCCCCAGCTACCTGGACCAGTGACTTGCTTAATCTCGGCGACCCCGCTCCTTACTTTCTACTGCTGGCATTCATGGGAATGGTCTCCGTTTTCCTTGTTTGGCGCCTTCTGGAGGCCATACTTGTGTCGCCTTGGGGTAGGATACTGAAGTCAATACGTGAGGATGAGGAAGTAGCCCAGCACCACGGTCACGATGTCCTCACTCACAAGGCAGCTAGCCTCGCCCTAGGGGCGGCCATAGCGGCTCTGGCTGGAGCCTTTTGGGCATGGAAACTCACTGGATTCGAACCCACATTCATGTCACCAGCAAAATCCACATTCCTAGTCTGGGCGGCATTCATCATCGGCGGTGCAGCGAATAACCGTGGAATGATTGTCGGGGCCTTCGTAATCGTTCTGATGGAATTCGTATTCAATGTATTAGTGGCCGCTCAGTCACCCGATGCCCCCCTCTACGCAATAGCCGATAGAATTGACAGTCTGTTCGGATGGCTTGTGAACAACCAGTGGGAAGTGACCAAGGTGTTCCTTGTGATTTCTGTGATAGGTCTAGCCATCAGGTCAAAGGGAATATTCGAGACCGGAATCTGCGGAACCGCATTATTCGCATTCACAGCATTAATGATGCAACAGAAGTCGATTGACGTGGTCACTAACCTGTCGGGGGAGGTATCAATCGCGGGGGCAAATATGGCTTATGTAAAAGTCATGCTTGTCGGCAGTCTGATGCTATTCTCTCTCAAGTACAACCCCAAGGGCTTGCTACCAGAGGTCCCTAACAGACCAAACTATCCCTCTGGAAATGCCGTCACGCAGGCCGAGTCTGGAGGTGATGCTCTGTGAAATCCGTGCTCAAGGTCGAGGGCCTGAGAAAGGAGTTTGGTGGCCTTGTAGCGGTCAACGACGTCTCCTTTGAGATAGGCGAAGGAGAGTTCGTCGGACTAATCGGCCCCAATGGATGTGGAAAGTCGACCACCTTCAACTGCATTAGTGGCCTTCTACAGCAGACTTCTGGCAGCGTAGAGATGTTTAATCAGGATGTGTCAGATCTCCGACCAGATCAAATCCAAAATCTCGGGATGACGAGAACATTCCAACACACTAGATTATGGCGCCAGATGACAGTTATAGAGAACCTACTAGTACCTCCCAGAAAACAGTTCGGCGACTCGATCTTGGACACCCTCTCAGCCATACTATTGCCAGGTAGAAACCCCGCTGAGGAGGAGCGACTAGTCAAGGCGTACTCTACCCTAGACCAACTTGAGGTCCCTCACATGGCCCACAACCTGACCAGCGAGTTGTCCGGTGGGCAGAGCAAGCTAGTCGACATCGGACGCTCCATGATGGGAGACCCGAGGCTACTGCTTCTCGACGAACCGGTCGCCGGAGTAGCTGGGCCGTTGGCGCTAAAGATATTCAACAACCTAAGGAATATAGTTGACGAGACAGGAATCTCTGTTCTCATTATCGAGCATAACATGGATTTCATCCTAAGGCAGGGAGTAGATCGAATCATTGTCATGAACGAAGGAGAGATACTGATGCAAGGTACACCTGATGATGTGAGGGGCAATAGAGAGGTAATAGAAGCCTACCTTGGAGCATCTGGAGAGCCGCAGGAGGGAGATGAATGACCAGAGTTTTGGACGTCGAGAACCTCGAAGGAGGATACGGGTCCGTCCAGATTCTTCATGGAATAGACATGTATGTCGATGAGGGTGAGTTCGTCACTATCATTGGACCAAATGGATGTGGAAAATCGACCCTGATTAAGACGATATTCGGTATCGCTACCTACTACTCCGGCGATGTCAAGTACCGAGGTAATGACGTATCTGGATGGAGAACGGACCAGTTGGTGAACCATGGAATAGCTTATGTCCCACAAGTGGACAATGTATTCCCCTCACTGTCTGTCCAAGAGAACCTACAGATGGGAGGTAATTTACTAGACAGTTCTACTCTGAACGATAGGATTGAGAGAGCTCTTGAGATGTTCCCCGATCTCCAAGACAGAGTCTACGACGTAGCAGCTTCTCTATCAGGCGGTGAGCGCCAGATGCTAGCCATATCTAGGGCCCTGATTTCGGATCCCAGCTTCCTCCTCCTCGACGAGCCCACGGCCGCACTATCTCCACTTTACCAGCAGCAGATAATAGACAGGATAGACTCTCTGCGCGAGCAGGGAATTACAGTTCTGATTGTAGAGCAGAACGCTAGACTGTCCCTGTCTCGGTCTGATCGCGGTTACATCATTGCAAATGGTAAGATTGTCCACACTGGCGATGCCAGCCACATTCTCACAGACCCAGAGATTGGCGAGTACTTCCTCGGTGGAACCAGTCACTGAGATTATTCAATTTGGCAGAACGAGAGTCTGAAGAACTCGCATCATTCGTCCATCGCATTCGTTCTAGTCAAATTCCAGACCCAATAACTCAAACTCAGCAAGAGGACAACGCGTCATGGAGGCATGATCCATGACCCTGATGTGAATTTCAGCTACAACATGAACGGTTGCTTGAAACAAATGACCAGCATGGACGTTATTGT
>Ga0066857_10000402_pt1 | contig 15983 bp, 15 predicted proteins | sample ETNtaG_2_FD_65602 | JGI IMG/M metagenome (GOLD analysis project Ga0066857, IMG submission 65602) | Marine microbial and viral communities from oxygen minimum zone, Eastern Pacific Ocean - ETNP201406SV203 | ecosystem: Environmental > Aquatic > Marine > Oceanic | place: Pacific Ocean: Eastern...
CCACTGCTTAATTCTCAAATGCCGTATGGTCTCATGCTTTAACGACTTGATAAACCGTAGGGTACTGAATTCAGTATCCCGAGTATGGCGTAGACTTATTAAATGAATAATTACAGGTATTGTAATTGCAAACAACCCCCAAAGAATTGATGGTGATAAAAACGTCATATTACGACAGTACTTGCAATTATCATGATAGTTCCAGCAAATAATGGTACAGAAATATTGTCATCGATTGATATGGGTAATAATTCAATAAACATTGCTGCAAATGCTCCAGAAAAAACAACTATTAATGGTAAGGATATCTGAACCAGATAACCAGATAATAGACATACAATCAGTCCTGCTAGTGATCCTTCAATTGTTTTATCATAGAACTTCATTTTACCAAATTTTCTTCCCACAAGACCAGCTACGGTATCACCTATACACATGTATATTAAACTAATTACAGCGATTTCTTTGGGGAAAATTGCGACAGTTAATGTCGAACCAATAAACACCCAGGTTGCACCTGTGTATTTTCCGTCCATTTCATGTAAGCGAAGCATTGAAATGAGAAAATTATCAAATATTTTTTTGATTATAACTGAATGAACTCTTAAATACTCGATTACAATTGCAAATACTGTTAAGGGTACCAAAATACAGAGTATTTGGAAACGGGATTCAAAGAAAAATAAATAAGTAAATGGAATCGCTAAGTTAAAAACATGGATTATCTTACGATAATATTCGGTTTGTTGAATCAATTAGGGCTCGTTATTTAAACTATTAAATATGTCTTGCATGTCAAGCACACTGACGACCAAGTTGATTGTCGTAGATTTATCAAGAACTGTACCATCCTTAATAGACTGATCCAATACGGTATAGGGCACCAGATCTTGATCTTGGTGATAGGAAATCTTCCCGACTTTTAACTGCGATTTAAACAGGAGTTCTTTCGCCTGATTGATTGATAGGCCGATCAGGTTCGGTACTTGGAAAAAATTAGGCGGCATACCTTTGCTCACTGTGATCTGAACACCCATACCTTTCTTTCTCCGATCACCAGCCTTTGGATATTGCCATGCAATTGTACCATTCGGGTATTCCGGGTTAAACTCCGTGTATACCGTATCAATTAATAATCCAGTCTGGGTTAACTCAAGTTCTGCACTACGACGGGACTGCCCAATTAGGTTTGGTACCGCCACAGATCTTTCCGGTTGAGCAATTTTTAACCTTACAGTCCTTCCCATTTTCACCCTAGTGTAAGGTTCTGGGTATTGATCGACTATAGTACCCACCTGAAATTTGTTTGTATAAAGAGTATCAGATACTTCATATCTGTAATTCTCAGATTTGAGGAGACGTACGACCTCATCCAGCATTTTATATTGAACATCCATCATAATTCTATTCTGATTATGTCTTGTATATACGGGCATGACTAAAAATTCTGCAATCAAAGCAAAAACGAAAATTATACCACCAATCGAAACTAAAGTCCTAATGAAATTCATTTTCCAATATGTCTTAGGCGTACAGCAAACATACCAATTACCTTATCGCGCGGTGGAAAAGTCTCCATGACGCCCGGTTTTTTAAACCACTTTTTAGGTAAGTAATGATCTGAAGTATCTATTTTATATCGATTATTCAATTTAAGGAAAGCCTTGATTACATCCCAATTTTCTTCCTTTTCCAATGAGCATGTTGCATAGCATAGTATACCGCCATCCTTTACGTAATTTGAAACGTTAATCAAAATTTTTAATTGCTGGATTTTGAATTCTTGCAGTTGATTCAATCTTCTACGCCATCGGATTTCCGGTTTTTGTCCAATCGTTCCAGTTCCAGAGCAAGGAACATCAATTAAAACTCGATCAGCCTTCGGAAATACATCCTTTGCCGCATCATTTATCTTCCACTTGATCCAAGTTTGATTATGACGCATACTGTCTTGTTCACATAACTTCATGCGTCGCTCATTATTATCAGTGGCAATCAATGATCCTGTATCTTGCATCATTTCAGCAATATAAAAAGTTTTTGTTCCTGGGGCAGCACAAACATCTAAAACAGTTTCTCCTGGTTTAGGATTTAGTAATTCAACTACTGCGCCAGCGGCTCGGTCCTGTACAGAAATTAATCCTTTCTGAAATAATTGGTGTTTTAATAAAAGACCTGCCCCCTTTTCTACAATATAATAATACTCTGTTTGAGGAAATCGTTTAACATGAATTTTATCATCCAATAGTTTCTGTACCAGCACGTCGTGCTCAATTTTTAACCAATTTCTACGAACCATCATTTGACTTGGACAATTGAAATATTCACAAAGCCTAATCGTATCGTCTATTCCATAATAAGTACCCCATTTTTCTACCAACCAATTGGGATAAGATAAACCAACAGCAATATTCTCAGGAAACTTTTCATTGAAAACATATTTTCCAGAATCTGATATTTTTCGTAAAACAGCATTGATAAGCCCAGTTATATGGGGGCCAATATTTCTCCTACTTAATTTCACATAGCTATCGACAACCGCATAATCGGGGGAAAACTCATCCATTAAAAGCTCATACACTCCAAGTCGCAATAAATTACGTACGGGAAATTTCAGTTTGACCAAAGGCTTATGTAAATTAGTATTAATTATCGTATCCAAAAGTCTTTGCCATTTAACCACTTCATTAGTCAAAACAGTGGTACGTTCGCGAACCAATCTGGAGGAAGGGGTTACACCAAAATAATCATTGCGGACATTTCTGAGCCAGCGCTTTGATTTTTCGAATTCTAATAGTATTTCAAATGATAATAAACGTGCGTCCAAGATTAATTCCCGAATCTATCACCAATATTCAGAGCAAAGCCGTTCATAAAAGAACCGATATCCATTGTTTTTTTTCCTTCCAATTGTACACTGTGAATCAACAAATGTCCTTTACCCGTCTGAACGGTCACAATACTCTTTTTAATGGTTGTAATTTCACCTGGTGAATAGTTGGACCCATTGTCATCATTATCCACCCGAGTTTCTTTAATTTTTATTCGTTTACCTTTAATTATAGTAGCTGCGCCGGGTGTCGGTGTAAGTCCACGTACAAGATTATGTAATTCTCTTGCAGGTCTACTCCAATCTATTATTGTCATATCTTTTGTAATTTTTGGAGCCAAGGTTGCCTGGTTATCATTTTGTTTAATAGCAGTGGCGGCACCATTTTCAATAAGGTTAATTGTTTCTACTAATAGAATAGACCCGAGTATACCCATCCTTTCGCTTAGCGTACCATAATTATCACTGGGGCGCATTGGTAACCTATCCTGGCAGATAACCGCACCTGTATCCACTTTTGGCGCGATGAAGAATGTACTCAATCCGGTTTCCTCATCTCCATTGATCAAAGCCCATTGAATTGGTGCTGCGCCACGGTATGCGGGCAATAGTGAACCATGCAAATTGATGGATCCAAGTTTCGGGATAGAAATCAATGATGTTGGTAAAATTTGAAAGGCTACGACTACAAATAGATCAGCATCTAACTTCTCTAACTCCCTTTTAAAATGACTACTATTTAGATCTTTTTCCTGAATAACATGTAGACCCATACTTTTAGCTTTAATTGCAATTGCCGTTTCGCGAATCTTTTTCCCCCGGCCCATTTTCTTTGGCGGATTAGAGACAACAGCTACAATTTGATAATCCGATGCTGCTAATTTTTCTAGTGCAGGTACGGCGAAAGCTGGGTTACCCATGAATACGAGGTTCATGACTTACTCCATTTGATGTTTATCGATTTTCGCACAGAAACAGTTGATGTTTCCATTGTTGGTGATAGCTTAAAGGTCTTAGGTAAACAATATTGATTAAAGAACGAAACTTTCCTTCGTGCTACGGATTTTTCTCGATTTATTAGAGTTAATTTTAATCTCTTTTAACTTTTTCTTATATTGTATAGCCATTAAAGGAGAAACACGATCGATGATAAAAACACCCTTCAAGTGATCAACTTCATGTTGAATAGCACGAGCTAGTAATCCACCAAACTCTTCGGTCTGATCCGACCCGTCTGGTAGTTGATATTTAAATCGTATACTTTCCGGACGCTTAATAGATAATCTTATTTCTGGAATTGATAGGCACCCCTCTTCCATTTCTGATTCTCCAAAACTGTCCAATATTCGCCCATTAACGAAGATATGTGCTTCATCTACTTCATCAGTGTGAGACACATCAATTATCATCAAATTCATATCTATTCCAACCTGGTTCGCAGCTAAACCTATCCCTTCTTCCTCATACATTGTGTCAAACATATCCTCAATTATTTTTGGTAAAACAGAATAATCAGTGACTGGTTTGCATTCTTTACGCAAAATCGGAGCACCGTATTGCACAACATCTAAAACAGCCATTAATTTTGACCCTCTATTTGTGTATCCTGCTCAGTTACACTATCTGCTAATCCAGCAATCGCTGACCGGTTGATGTTGATATTCAAATTCTTGTCTATTTTTAACACAAGAATTTTACCCTGATTTTTTATACCACCTATTGTACCATGAATACCACCAATAGTAATCACTTTATCGCCTTTCTTTAAAGCGCCTAACATGTTCTGCTTTTCTTTCTGTCGCTTTGTTTGGGGCCGGATCATTAAGAAATAAATTATAACCATGATCAGAAAGAAAGGAAAGAAAGCAGCAATTCCTCCACTGCCCTGAGGCGCATCTGGATTGGAAGCAAAAGCGTAAAGAATTTCCACAAATATCTCCTAATTATTGGAAAAAAATTACCGACGGTTGTAAGTAATCACAAGTTTTGCTTTGAAGAGAATTAATTTGGTTGTGGTAAAGTAATTTCTATCGTTGTTCCATCGCCAATTTTTGATTTGGCTACCCTAATTGAACCACCATGTATTTCTTTAATTATCCGTGATGTAAGTGACAGACCTAGTCCCCACCCTTGTTCCTTACTGCTGAAACCAGGTCTAAAAATATTTCGCCAGTCTTTCCTGGAAATTCCTTTACCCGAATCCACTATCTGTATAACCACATTATTGAAGTTCTTTCTCATTTTAACACAAATTTTTCCATTGTTGTCAACTGCATCTATCCCGTTTTTAATTACGTTTTCAATGGCCCATGATATTAACACACCATTAGCATTTATATTTATTTCGGAGTCAATTTCATTACTCAATTCTACAGTTTTCCCCATTGATGGCAGTCTTCGGTCCAAATAGGAAACGACTTTTTCTACTATTTCAGATAAATTTATTTCTTCCAGTTTCGTTTCGGATCCCATTTTGCTAAATCTGTCACTAACCTGTTGCAGCCTATTTAAATCGAGATCCATATCACTCAGGATTTTGTCCCCATCTTCTGGTTTCGTTTTAAGCCACTCTATCCAACCCATTAACGCCGAAATTGGCGTACCCAATTGATGAGCCGTTTCACGCGCCATTCCTACCCAGATATTTCGTTTTTCACTGTTCCGAATAATTGTAAATCCAGTAAATCCCAATAATATGAATAACGCTACTGCCCCAATCTCCAGATAAGGCAACCACATTAATCTTTGGATTTGTTTCGAATCACCATAATGCAAATATCCAATAATTATTGATTCACTTGTGTTTGGATTAGAAAAACGTAGCGCTATGGGTTCATTCTGCTGATCCATGGTTTGTTGTATTTTAATTAGCTTTTGAAGTGCCTCTTCCCCAACTATATTTTTTGAATAAATCGGTTTATTATCAACACTTGAATAAATAATTGGGAATTGTACTTTCTTAATAATTTCGTCAAACACAAAATTCAAGTTAGCGTCACTTTCATCAGATACGGTTTTTGCAATGATCTCGGCATAAAGTTTTACTATCTCACGATTGTCTTCTCGTAAATCATTCACTATGTGTTGGGTATATCCCAGCAACCCAGCTATAAGCGCAAAACCAATAATAAACAGTCCTGCTTTTATATTGCCAGTATGTTTAAAAGGATCCATTATAATGCCGGTGATTTAACCCAACCGAAAGCAATGATTCCAATACATAAAAGAAATGCCACGGTAGATATGGTGATGCCTTTTCTGAAAGAGGACCTGTCATAAATAAATTTAACCTCGTGGTTTCCTGAGGGTACAATTAAACCTCTGATTACTCCATTTGTCTCGAAATATTTAACTTCTTTACCATCAATCTTTGCCTTCCAGCGTAGAGGATAATATACTTCGCTGATTACTAAAAAACCTTCCGCTGTGGATTCGGTGTTGACTGTCAGCTCATGCAATGAATACTGTATATCAGTTACGGTTCCTAGAGTAAAAGATCTGTTTGATTCAATATCAGTTTGGCTTACGAAAGCAGTTCGCCCAGGATCGAACGTTTGAGCAGTGAAAGTACCCCAAGGCAGGTTTTTCCCCGCATGAACTTCCACATTCTCTACAAACCATGCCCTGGGCTGGAAATCATCCAATTCGTACAAAGTAACAGGCAAATTTCCTCGACTTGTTTTCATCTTCCCCTGTCTAATTTGTATCAATCCTGGAAAATTAATCGGTTGCGAACTTAGCAGATATTTGACGTTCAACATACGCATCAGCGGTAAGGTCCCGGCATTGTTTGTTCTCTGCAGAAAATCATTGTAGATCTTAAGTTTAGCAGGATGATAACCGCCAACTGATTCAATCCCAAAGGCAAGAATGCGTGATTCACTAAAAAGAGCGCCCGCGGGGTAAACACGGAAAGGTTTTTTACTATCATCAGTCAATATCTTTGTGATTTGGTCATGTTGGAAATATCTATCAATGGTCGAACTGCTCATTAATTGAGAAGCCCGCCCAGACTGTTTATTGGGTTGGATAATTTTTCTATCTACTATACCAATATCTGTTAATGCCAACAGTGTAACAGCAATAGTAAAACCATTTTTAGCAATCTTCTGATTGATGAATGCCCAGGTCAATCCAAAAAATACAGCAAGGATTAACACTATTATCCATGCATCCTTGAACCACATATCCCATCGTAATGCGTTGATCGCTTGGATAGTGCGGGGATCTTGCGTTCGGGGTGGGGTGAAGCCAGACGAAACCAATTGCTGCAGGAATGATTGCCCAAATGTTAAAATCAATAAAAAGAATGCTAGTAATCCTGTGCAGGTCCAAAACCATCTTGGTATAACCTGCTTATTAAGTGTTAATAAGTAATTTAGTCCTAGGGCAGCCATTATGGAGGTATTGAACTGCACTAGAATTAAAATCATTGCAGGAACGCGAAACTTGTTAAAGTAAGGGAAAAAACTATAAAATATATCATAAATGATGCTCAGATTTTTCCCAAAGGATATAAAAATAGCCAATATGGACGTGCACAGCAGAAACCACATTAATGGGTCCCTACGATGTGCAAAACCAATCGCGGCCAACACCAGTATAACAATACCCATATAATTTGGGTAATCAGTAAATGGCATATTACCCCAATAAGTTTGACCTCCAAAACCCAAAGCAGAGGGAATAATGAAAGTTAATAATTCCTTTGGTGAAAATGACCAACTGGTAGCATAATTATAATCGGCGCCTCCCCCAACGCCTCCGCCACGAACAGAAAATGGCGTGTATTCTATGGATGGCAGATAGATCAATAATGCAATTCCAATGCCCAGGAGCGACGCTACTAAAAACCCACCTAGACCAAGCCACATTATTTTCGTTTTTTTAGTATTTTTGATATTCCATAGCAGATAGAATAAGACGTATGCACCTGCCAGCATCCACGTATAATAAGCGATCTGGGCATGGGCTCGCTGCAACTGAAACCCCATGAGAATTGCTAGCAATCCTACACCATAGAAAGATGGCTTAGTCATGACTTTTATGGTCATCCACATAATCCACGGCAAATAAGCCGCTGTCATCATTTGACTGCCGTGCCCAAAGACAATCATGGTAATCATGAATGGGGTAATCATAAATGCGGTGCCACCCATGAATGCAACTATTCTTGATAATCCTAGGAACCTTAAAAATACAAATCCGCCCAAGCCGGAAAATATTAGATGCAATAATTGAGTCAGATTACTTGATTTAATAATCAAATTGAGAACATAATTGGGGAAATATAGAGAACTAATGTATGTGAAAGCATCCGCGGTTGGCATACCACTAAATATCCAGGGTTGCCATAATGGAAATTGACCATCAGTTTTCCTGCTTTGCTCCAATATCATACTAGAGCTACGAGGGTTTAGTGAGTCAGGAGATCCAAACGTTTTTTCTTCAAAAACTATCGGGTAAAACAATACCAATACAATTATTGTTAATCCACCTATAATAGCCCAGTATTTTTTATCTGTTATTCGTTCAAGCATTAATTAACTATTTCGAAATTTACTAGGCCATATTGCTTTTAAAGCGGAAACTACCTGTTTATCATCATCATCAAAACCCATTAACAAAAGTAAAATAAAAAAAGAAAAAACTACAACAATCGTTGCTGCCACTAGTGTTATTACTGTATGAAAAGGCATAATTATAAATTTTATCTGTGTCAGTAAAATCCAAGTTACTATTCCTGCCATTATTGGCTTAAATAATGTTACACTCACAGGCTGTAATTTTAAAATGTACCAAACTTCAATTGTTCTCAAGAGACCTAAAAAGCTCATTGAAATGAGGGTTGCAATGGCAGCGCCAAAGCCCGCATAAGCCGGTATGAGAATAATATTAAAGAACAGATTTACAATAAGGACAGCTATCGAGTTCATAAAATTTATTTTTGGAAACCCAGTCATAGTAAGTGTAGGTCCGCTAGGTCCAATAAACGACTGAATTAAAACAGCTGTTGTTAAAATAGCCAATATCTTATGGCTTTCCTGATATTGAGGTCCAAACAATAACATTACTTTTGTTGGAAATACAATAATCAATAAGAATAAGGGGATGGAAATCGTCATTATCCAGCGTACAACTAATTGATATAAATGCACCATACTGCTTTGATCCTTTTTGGCAAATAAATCTGCTATTATGGGTGTAAAAATACCTGTAAATGCCACAAGGATCATGCGCAAGAGACCGGCTGTTCTGGCAGAAGGATGATATAGACCAACTGTCGTATTATCAAAGAAGTAACCTAGCATATAAATATCCATCCAATGCATTGCGGTACCAATGATGGTAACAAACATCAGAGGATAGGAAAAGTTCAACAGATCTACTCTAAATACGGATGTTTTTACATCCTTTAAATTGATTGTTACAAAACGCTGTAAGAAATAAAAGATAAATCCAAATCCAATGATTGAAGAAAATAGAATTGGGATAGTGATAGCAACTTGATTTGAAATCTGTAAACCAATTAACATGGCGATAAGATTCATGATTGGAACAATTATATTGATCACCAGCGCTTTATATTTTAATAGTTTAAATGCCTGGGTTGCACCGGCAATTATGAGCATAGTCACTGAAAAAGGCAATCCAATAGCATTACATATCAATACTTGCCGCAGCAATTGACCACTGGTAAAAACATCAATAGCCAGCCATTTTGAAAGAATAATCAATATTGCAGCTGAAATCAGCGACAAAATAAATCCCATTTTAATAGACGACCGAATAACAGCCTTACCCTCTTCAACCATATTGTTACCAAGGTTTTCAGTCACATATTTCATAACGCCAATATCCAGGCCTGCTTTTCCTATTACTTCTGCAAATCTCATTAAAGCGCTGGCTAACGAAAAAACTCCTAAATATACTGGTCCCACCCATCTTGCCAGAATAAGGACAAACAGGTACCCAATCCCCGAGCCAAAACCCATGCTCATGAAGGAAATAGTCGCTTCTTTGGCAATTTTCTGCGGTAGCTTCATAACCGTTTCATTAAATACTTTCAATTAAATAAAGTATAGTGTTATAAATTAAACTATCTATTAGGATATCAACCCTAACAAGGTTTCCATTATTTCCATAATAGAAATAATTTTGTTTCCTAGAGATTGAGGTTTAAATATAATTAAAAACCCTTAAACATAATTTGGTTCCATTATTTTTAATATTGTAACCGTAAAAATATCATATTAATCATAAGTTTAAATTTTCGTTCTTGTCTATATTATTTGTCAAAATTTTTCTGTACTGATCTGCTAATACAATCCAATCATATTCAGACAAATTGTTCTTTTTTAGCATTACATTTTCATTTTTCAAATAATAATCAATCCCGTTTACGAATTCTTCATGTGTTTTGCATAATATTAGGTTATTTAATCCTGCGTATTGCTCCATATAAACTGAAACAACTGGAATCCCCACAGCTAAATACTGTAATAATTTTCCTGAAGCAGCTCTCCAAACTTTTTCAAATGATTTCAAAGGAATCAAACCAATAGAAAATCCACTAATTATTGAAGGTAATACATCATAGTTTTGTTCTGGATATATGGTCACATTTTGCAATGAACTAATTTCTTCAATATCTCTTAAAGCATTTTTATCTTTAGGTCCATAGATCCTAATTTCACAAATAGGATATTTTTTACTTATTATTTTGATTAAATCAAAATCAAAGAACCATTTGGACACTATTCCGACATAACCAATAATAAGCTTTTTATTGCTTTTATAATTATCCTTATAGTTTAGAAATTTTTTTAGTTCAACACCATTTGGTATGGTTATAGGTTTATTTGAAAATTTAGTATATATATACTGATTCAATCCTTTTGAGCATGATATAATTTTTGTTTTTTTGTTTGATAATTTATTATTATACAATTTTGATATCCATTCTGGAATAGGGCCGAACTGTTCCGGATCATCATTATAATCCCATACAATGGGATCGTTAAGTTTTTTTATAATAGGGATGTAGAAAATATTTGAAATACAAATCACATCAGCAGTACCCCTAAGGTATTTTTTAACTAATAATTTAGTATACATAGTTAAAAGAGTATAAGTAACCAACCTAATAAATGAACTGTTTGATAAAACCATTGACAAACGATTCCCACCTCTAAATATTGGGACTGTTTTACATACAATATTTTTTGGTACTGATTTTAAATATTTCTTTTTAGAAAGATTATATGGCTGGATAAAAAGTATATTATCCTTACTTGGAAAGTGACTAAGTAAATGTTGCTTTCTTGTTTTCAAATAATCCCATCTTATCTCTGAAAACCATATAATATTCATATTGTTTTAGTCATAATTATAACGATTTAACACGTCAGAGGTTCACTCTAAGTAATAGTTGTATATTAGAAAGCAGTATTTTTTTATCTGACTAGTTTCACATGATTATTTATTAATTGATATTTTTCACCGTTCTTGTTACATATTGCTATGTCTCTATCATTAAAAACAAGGCGTTCACCAATTTTACTAACCCAACCTGTAATCTTTCCGGGATTTCCAATTACTAATGCAAATGCTGGCACATCTTTGGTCACTACCGATCCAGAACCGATAAGAGCATATTCCCCAATGGTGATGCCGCAAATAATGGTAGCATTCGCTCCAATTGAAGCGGATTTTTTTACTAGTGTCTTTTCATAATACTTACTGCCTTGCTGGGGAAACTCAGAACGGGGTAAACGGATATTTGTAAAAATCATTGAAGGTCCACAGAAAACATAATCCTGTAGTTCGACACCTTCATAAATGGATACATTATTCTGAATCTTACAGTAATTCCCAACTTTTACATTATTACCCACATTTACGTTTTGACCAAGGATGCACTCTGCGCCAATCCTTGCACCTGACTGGATATGGGAAAAATGCCATATCCTTGTTCCTTTCCCAATCTGGACACCCTTATCAACAAAAGATGATTCATGTACAAAATAGTCTTTATTCAACGGACACTCCTTTCATTAAGCTTTCTGATGCCTTAATCAGAATGTCCACTACCTCAACGGCATTATCAGCATTAGCAATTTCAAGGGGACTTCCATCCATGTGCTGAATAAAATATTTTAGTTCTTCTGTAAGGGGCATAGAATTTTCATAGTCAATTAAATCAACAGGACCATCTTTCTTTGTAGGAATCGCATCCTTTAAGGTGTATCCTTTTGAATAGAGCTTCAGAGGTTTGTTCTCAATAGAATCTTCAAAACTGATCATTCCCTTTGATCCCATAACTATTAGCCTATGCTCCTTAAATGGGTGTAACCAGCTCACAAAAATATGACCCTTTATATTTTGTTCATATTCCAAAATTGTTAAGGTCGTATCATGTATATTATCCTGTAAAAATGCTCCGCCTGTAGAGGTGATTTTCATAGGTTTTGATTTTGTAAAATACTGAAATACGGAAATATCGTGAGGCGCTAGGCTCCAGAACACATTTTCTTCCATTCGTACAGTCCCAAGGTTTAGTCTATTGCTGTAAATATATTGCAGATCCCCAATAACATTTGTAACGATCATTTCCTTTATCTTTTGTATGGCTGGATGAAAAAGTAATACATGGCCTGCCATGAAATTCACCTTAACTATTTCAGCAGTTTGTTTCATATGAGAAACTTCTTTGCTGCTCAAAGTTACCGGCTTTTCAACCAATACATGACAGCCAGAATTCATAATCTCCAACGCAATTTTATAATGGGTTTCTGCTGGGGTGGCTACAACGTAACCAGAATAATCCCCCAATTTTATCGCATCGGAAACCGTCTGAAATAATGAAATTGAAGGATACTTGGTCTTGAAATCACTTAAAGTTTGTTTATTATTATCCACTATACCCCCTAATGATCCAAGTTCATAAAGGGTGCGAATATGGTTCCTCCCCCAACGACCTGCACCAACAACGCACACTTTTTTAGATGACTGCATAAAACACTTCCAATATTTAGTCCTGTTGGAAAATATTTATGTACGGGTACGTGGGAATAAATAGTATGTTTCCTGATCCTTCTTTGGATAAGAGTAAATATAATTTATGAAAGTCTAAGTTCTCAAATACTTTTAGGATTTTTCGCAGAGTACTACAGTAAATCATAAACGAGATGTTTTGTTAACTTTTTTTCTAAAATAATAGTGCCGATCATTAAAGATATAAAAGGTTAAATAAAAAGAATATAATCTTTATTTGGAGTGTGACAAATCAAATGCTGGTTCATAGTTATCAAATAATCCCACCCAATCTCAGAGGACTAAGTAATATAAATTTTATTCTACACTCAATTCTAACAATATCACACGTTCATATTTTGCTCTTAACATTGGTCTAATACCTAAAAAGTAATGCCAGAAGGGTCTTACTTTAATAATCTTTTTTCTTTTTACTAAAAAATCTGCCCTTTTTATCAAATTCATAAGTTCATCTTCTGAAAATTCATGAAAATGATAAGGACTTTTGATTATTCTAGGTTTATAAAGAGGAGTAGATATATACAACACTCCATTTGGTTTTAGCACTCTTTTTATCTCAATAAGATTGAATAAAGGATTAAATAAATGTTCCAAAACTTCGAATGATGTTATGATATCATATTCACCATTCAAGGGTTCAATATCTAAATCAATATTTGTTGAATCAAAATTTATATTATATAAATCTTCTAATCTTTTAGTTAGAGCAGTTCTTTCACCAATATCAAGCCCAGCATTTAGTAACTCTTTAGGCTCCAAAAATTTTTCTGTTTGTTTCCATCTAAATAGCACGGACTGGTCAGTATTATATGCTTCATCAATTTTTTTTCTATATTCAATTGTTTCCATTTTTCACAGATTTATAAAGATTAATAATTACTACTATTTTCGTAGAAAATATTTTTTGACCAGACTCCATGACTTTTATAAAGGTATACAAACAATTGTCAAATTATCTTAGTAGGCATGAAACTGTTCGCAACACCCTTAATCATTAAAGATATAATCTACGAAATCCAAGTAATCATATAGAAGCTGTCTATTGAATTATAATATTATAGGAATTTTATAAATTTAATTGGATTGAATGAATAGATTCAAAAAGGATTAATTGAATATTATATACGGTATAACTTATCAAGTTGAATATGCGGAATACAATAATATTTCTTCATATACCCCGTACGGGAGGTACAACATTTCGTGACATTTTAGAAAGGTACTATCATTCCAGAAATGTTATTGAAATAAAAAATTTTATTAATACTGAAAAACGTATCAAGAGCATGACAAAAGAACGAAGATCATCAATACACCTTATTAAGGGACACCTAAATTTTGGAATTCATAAATGGATAGATGGTCCTTACAAATATATTACTTTTTTACGTCATCCTATCAAACGCACATTATCTACCTTTAAATACATAAAAAATAATATTATCCATGAAGATTACAATTTTATTCAAACAAGGTCATTATATGAATATCTTGAATCTGGAAATAATTTAATGTTAGACAATGGCATGACTCGACTTTTGGCAGGAGGAGAATATACATTTAATGTTCCATTCGGTAGCGTTAATGAAAAGCACTATGAAATGGCAATAAATAATCTTGACAATCATTTTGCAGTTACTGGTATTACCGAACGCTTTAATGAATCAATTCTTGTTTTGGCTAATGAATTAAATTGGAAATCCCCATATTATTCAATTGCAAATAAATCAAATAGAATAGATCTTTCTATTGATACTGATGAATTAAGTACAATCAAAAAATATTATCATTTTGATATGAAATTATATAATTATGCTAATAATCTACTCGACAATAAAATTAATCAAATCAAGAATTTTAACTCAAAACTAAAGAGATTTAATTATAGAAATAAGATCATCGGTCGTTTCTTTATCGGGACTCGTTTGAGAAGAATGTCAAATCGCATTTTTAATTAATAATGCGATATACTCCAATCCTAATTACCGGTTCTCATCGATCAGGTACAACCTGGGTGGGTAATGTTTTACGGTAGGTTCCCCACGTTTATTATATCCATGAATCACTCATGCCAAACAGTGTCTATCGCGCGCTGGTAAAACTGAAATATGGTACAAATAATATGATTCACAAAAGCATTATGAACAAACAGCAGTTGTACTCAATGAATATGGGATATATAATCACTATATTTTCCTAAACATAATTGTTCCCCAAACGTCCGGTATTTCGACAATTAATTCAGGTTTATCCTGCATAAACTTGTTAACTGCCTTTGAAACTGCATAATTCGATTCTGGACTATTATAATCATGGACAAATAAGTATCCGCCTCTTGATACCTTAGGATAAAAAAAGTTTAATCCCTCTAATGTTGGTTTGTATAGATCCATATCAATCAAAACAAAACAGAACTTTTCATGTTCCAAACCTTTGGCTGATTCAGGGAAATAACCAACACGGAATTCAATGTTTCTGATATCACTAATATTATTTTTCACATATTCAAGACTTGTATTATTGAAACGATAATCTTTATCCACTTCTAAATCCTTTTCTGGAAATCCCTCAAATGTATCGAAAAGGATAATTTTTTTATTAGAGCACAATCTTTTTAGGAATTTACTTGTTTCACCACGGTAAACTCCTAGCTCTGCGATAGATCCAAATATTTTCTCCTTTTCAATACGATGCAATGCTAACGCAATGGCTTCATAGCGAATGGGATCTAATCTTGAAATTACATAATTATGCTTCTTTTTTCCGTATGGTGGATACTTTATGAACAACCGTTTTCGCCAAAAGAATAAACGATATATATACCGAATTACATTATCTAAACCAAGTTTAAATAGAATTGTCTTAAGCTTCTCTTTCATTTAATATTAATGGAAATGAGTTATCGTCCAACCTTAAATATCAACTTTAGCAATACTATAATTAACTGAATAGGCAATAATGCTATCAAAGTTAGCCATTGAACTAGATTAGCATGTTTTTTAATAAGAAGAAATATGCCTCTTGCTTTACGAACTATCTTACCGAACGAAAACGCGCCGCCGAGGGATGCGGATACTTTATGCCATATTTTTGAATC
>Ga0066857_10000418_pt1 | contig 15679 bp, 18 predicted proteins | sample ETNtaG_2_FD_65602 | JGI IMG/M metagenome (GOLD analysis project Ga0066857, IMG submission 65602) | Marine microbial and viral communities from oxygen minimum zone, Eastern Pacific Ocean - ETNP201406SV203 | ecosystem: Environmental > Aquatic > Marine > Oceanic | place: Pacific Ocean: Eastern...
TACAAAAAAAGCACTGAGTGAATTAGTATCATTGTTATCAGATGATAAAGAAATTGAAGACATTCAAAATGCGATATACCAAATAGCAAAGGGAAACGGAGTTGAGCCACGAGACTTCTTCAAAGTTCTCTATCAGATTATACTGTCAACAACGAAAGGTCCAAAAATTGGTCCATTCATAATGGATATCGGACGGAAAAATGTCGCAGAGAAATTAAATGTACATATTTAGAAAAAATGGCACATAGTGAACATAACAGATCAAAGAAAAAAAACAGTGGGTTTCTGCTGATAATATTCGGTGCACTATTGCTGTTCCTTGCACCAAATGTTTATCCTAATAACCCAGAAACAGGTGTCGCTGCATTAGTATTTGGATTAATAGTTGGTGGAATTGGATTTTACATACGATTTCTGAGAAAATCAAAAAGAGTTTAAAGTGAGTTAAGAGTACTTGGAATGAAAAATAATGGGATTGTTAGGTAGAATTAAGAATAAATCTGAAAAAATCATTGGTGATAAATCATCAACTGAGATTCAAGATGAGATTCCTGAAAAAATTGAGATAAAAAGCTCAGATGATATACAAAAAGAACAAGTGCAAAATGAGTTAGATGTTTTACGCAGTGAACTGTCTGAAAAATCATCACATTTTGAATCAATATCTGAAAAACTTAGTCTCTCCAAAAAAGAATATGATGAAATCATAACAAAAATCATGCAATCTAAAAAACTACTCAATGAAAATAAGGATGCTGTAAATGAAATTCAGGATGCCAAAAATAAACTAGATAAAACTAAAAACGAACTTGAACAGGTAAATTTAGAATTAAAAGAGATTAATCTGAAAAAAGACGAAAGTGCAGGTAAACTTCTTGAATCAACCCAAAATATACAAAAGATTAACTCAGAGTTTGATCAGCGTACTAAAGAATTAGAAATAATAAAAAAGCAATTGGGTGAATTGAGGGTTAAGAAGAAAGAAAACACTGGTGAAAACTCCAAACAGATTGTTGAGTCAGCCAGCCAAGTTGTGGCTGCAACAAACAAAAGATTGCAAAAAGCCTTAGAAGAATTGGAAATGGTGAAGCAAATACTAGAAAAAGAAAAAACTGAACACGCTGAACTTAAAAAGAAAACTACATCTTAACTATAATATTTCTTCCACTTGGAAACTAACTCATCCTTTGATGCACCAAGATCATAAGATGGTGATGTAACTTCACTCATTGATTTTACATCTACAACAACAACTGAGTTAATCTTACTTTTTATTCCAACATTTGTATAATGATCTAAAATTTTATCAAACTCGGAACCTTCATTGATAATTTTACCATCTCCCTTGAACCTGTATCCTGTTCTTTGAAATGGATCAATAACATTAATCTCAACTGATGTGTTTTCTCGTAAATTCTGTATGGTTTGTGGCGAACGTATGTCTGCAAACACCAATGTTGACTCATCTATGACTAGAATTGTTCCTTTCGGTGAAAGATTTGCTTTCCCATCCTTGGATACAGTTGCAACATAACCTAATTTTTGAAAATTGACAAAATTTTTGATTTCTTCTGGTATACTTATCATAAAATGACTGTTTTTCAGTTGTAATTAAATTCAGATATCAACGCATCAATTCTACAGCTACGCCATAAAAAAGAAAGAATCCAATCCCTCCTCCCAATATGGCAACCCATATTGCTATGTTTTTTGAGCTAGGCAACAATCAACATGCTAAAAGTTCTTAATAAAAACTTCATCAATCACATCATGACAAAGTTTGGTGCTGTGGGAAGAGGAATAATGTTTGCTGTAGTTGGTGTTGTTACTGTGATAGTTGGGTCATTTTTGCTTAGAGGTAATATGCATATGTGGGATAAATCTAAGTCAGGAAAAAAAGAAGACAAATGAACTGAACGGGCCCGAAGGGATTTGAACCCCCGACCTAATGCTCCGCAAGCACTCACTCTATCCATGCTGAGCCACGAGCCCAATAATTTACTTGGAAAAATTGTTAAAAACGTTTGGAAAAGAACTATGCTTCTTTTTCTGCTTTCTTGACATAAAGGTAGTTCATTATTACTCCGGCAATTATACCGCCAATTATTGGTGCTGCCCAATACAACCACTGAACCTCTAACAAACCAGCATCACCTGTTGCAACTGCTGGCGCAAGTGATCTTGCTGGATTCATTGATGCACCAGTTAGTGGGACACCAACTAAATGAAGCAAGAAAACCATTCCACCTATTGCTGCTCCATACACACTCTTTGGTGCCTGTTTGTGAACTGCTGTCATAAATATTACTAGAACTAAGAAGAATGTCAAAATAATTTCAACAATAAATGCAGATTCCATACTGAAATTCAATAATTCACTTGGACCACCATGACCTCCCCAGAGAACTCCTTTTCCAATTTCTGGAAATAATGCCATTAGTGATAATGTTGCGATTATGCCACCAATTACCTGTGATCCAATATAGCCAGCACCGTCAGCAACTCCAATCTTTTTTGTGATAATCATAGGAATTGTTACGGCTGGATTGATATGCGCTCCCGAAACGTGTCCAAATGCATATACCATCAACGCAATGATTGCACCGTGTCCGAGTGAAATCATTAAGATTGCTTCAATTGACAATCCCTCTCCGAATACAACTACAGCTAGTATGACAGATAGTGGACCAAAGAACACCAAACCAAATGTTGCTATCGCTTCAGCAAGCCATGCTCTTGGATTTACCATATTTCAGTTGCGAATTTTGTATCCATATAAAACATACTAGTCAAAACGAATTTGAATAATATTTAATTGACAGGCTAGATTTGGAACAAAGTATGATAAGTGAGGGAGAGTATATCCCAAAATTTCAACTTGAAAATGCAGATGGCAAACTAGTAAAATCATCAGAGTTGAAGGGTAAAAGGTGTGTTGTTTATTTTTATCCAAGGGATTTTACACCTGGATGTACTACTGAGGCTGATGAATTCTCAAAAGATTATTCAGAATTCAAAAAGGCTGGTATTGAGATCGTAGGAATAAGTAAGGATGATGTTAAATCACATCGAAAATTTTGTGATAAAATGAACATTCCTTACATTTTACTGGCTGATGTCGATACTGATGTGTGTAAGAAATTTGGTGTCTGGGGAAAGAAAAAATTCATGGGAAGGGAATTCATGGGAATAAACCGAAGTACATTTTTAGTAAATGAAAAAGGAAAAATTTTCAAAGTTTTTCCAAAAGTAAAAGCTAAAGGACATTCTAAAGAAGTCTTGGACTATTTTCAAAAATAGATAAAAAGAAAAGTAAAGTGGCTATGGTTTCCAGCCTTTTGGCATTGAACCTTTACTAGATTGTGATGCTGCTGCTGCTGCTGCTTCTGCTGCTTTTGCTGATGCTGCTGCTGCTTCTGCCTTTTGCTGTTCTAATCGTACAAGATATTCTTTTTCATAGTCTTCTAGAGATTGCTGTTGAGATTTTCCTCCTCCGGATGATGTCTGTTGAACCTGTGGTTCTGGTGCTGGTGGTGGGGGTGGAGGTGCTGTCTGTGTTTGTGCAGTTGCTGGAGCATCAATAATCCACGTTCCAAATCTTTTGTCTGCTGGATGATATGCAAGTCTTTGTTTTGTTGCAAAATACTTGTTACCTGGAGCAGTGAATCCTGGAACTTTTGATTTCTGATCATTCCAATTTCCTGCTACAACTTGAACCTGAGCTGCTAATCCTCTGCTTCCAAAGTATCTATTGCCTGGAGCAGTGAATCCTGGAACTTTTGGTTTCTGATCATTCCAATTTCCTGTAGGAATTTCACGGAATCTTTCATGGAGTGGCTTTGATGCAGGTGGTGGAGGTGTTTCTTTCTTTGCTGGTTCAGGAGCTGGTTTTACTTCAGCTGGTTTTACTTCAGCTGGTTTTACTTCAGCTGGTTTTGGTGCAGTCTCTGCTGGTTTTGGTGCAGTCTCTGCTGGTTTTGGTGCAGTCTCTGCTGGTTTTGGTGCAGGTTTTTCAGTACCCGCAGAAAGTTTAGTTAACCTTGCTTCTAGTTGAGCAATTTTTTTCTCCAATTCTGATGTTTTTGATGTTGATTTTCTAGCTGTTGATTTCTTAGATGTTGATTTCTTAGATGTTGATTTCTTAGATGTTGATTTCTTAGATGTTGATTTCTTAGATGTCTTTGCACGTTTCTTTGCAGTTGCCATTGCATCGAGTACAAAATTGGGGTTTATTTAGATTGTGCTCGATTTGCGCTCAGAATAATGATCTGTTTTATAAAGAATATTGGCTATGATCTATTATGGATGATTTTGAAAAGGAATATCCCGGATTTGACTGGAAAAATACTCCAGCATATAAGCATCCTGGAGGAAAAAACTGTCCTTGCCCAAAACATGAATACATTAGAGAGCAGATTAACTTTACAAAACAAGTTAACGAAAAAGGTTCTGATGCAAGCAAGGTTACACTGAAGTTTTGTCCTGAACATTACAAAGTTTACATGGATGAAGTAATTCCTGCGATGCCATTGAAATATAAAATTTTGACAAAAATTGCATTGAAAATAGGTGCTATTCATATACAACATCTAACACATATGCAGTCTGACTTGTGTTTCTATTGTAAATTTGGATCAGGTGGTCATGGAAAGAAAAGTGAACTGCCACCAATGCCATGATTACATTGGATCAATCAAAACTTTTGGTCTATTAGGTGTGTCATGATGACATTTCTTTTCACATATAGGACATTGTTTTCTATCTAGAAAAATACATTGACAGATATGAGATTCCAAGTAACTTTCAGCGGATTTAGAATTTTCTCCGGTTCCATTACAGAATGGACATTCAGAATTCAGTAATTCAATAGTTCCTACTCCCTTACAAACTCCACAAAAACCTTCTTCAGTCATCGTAGTTTAACCTCCAAAACCAATTTTAACTCTTGCTATATGTAATTTTTTTAACAACCGAGTTAAGCTTATACTTTCACAGAAATGAACTGAACTATGCCAATAGACGATATACGTGAGTTAATACAAGTTTTAGAAAATGCAAATGAATTAAAACGAATCAAAACAGAAGTTGACACTAACTTGGAAATTGCCGAAATTCTTAGACGGGCCATGTACCAGAATGGTCCAGCATTATTATTCGAAAATGTAAAGGGATATGATATTCCAATACTTGGTAATGCATTTGGATCAATGAAAAGATTAGAACTTGCATTAGAAACAAATGACTTTACCGAAATTGGTAAAAGAATTACAGACATTACAAAAATGGAAATTCCAAAAGGGGTTTTTAATAAAATAAAAAAATTACCTGAGCTTTCAAAGATGAGTGACTCATTTCCTAATTTAGAAAAAAGTGGGCCGGTTACAGAAGTAATTGATAAAAACCCTACATTTAGTAAAATTCCAATCTTAAAAACATGGAAGAATGATGCTGGCAACTTCATTACATTTGGTTTGACTGTTACTAAACACCCAGAGACAGGAGTTAGAAATCTTGGTGTTTATAGAATTCAAATCATAGATGATACACATGCTTTGATGCATTGGCAAAAGCATAAACGTGGTGCACAACATGAAATTATTTCAAAGAAAACCAACAATAGGATAGAAACTGCTATAATCATTGGTGGGGAACCTGCTACAATCTTTTCAGCTGTTGCACCGGTTCCAGAAGGATTAGACAAATATCTTTTTGCTGGTATTACAAGAAAAAAGGGAATTAGTACAGTGAAATGCAAAACTGTTGATATTGATGTCCCTGCAAATGCTGAAATTGTTTTGGAGGGATATGTTGATTCATCAGATATTAGAGATGAAGGACCATTCGGTGATCACACTGGATATTACACCCCAAAAGAACCATACCCAACTTTTACATTAACAGGAATAATGCAAAGAAAAAATCCAATTTATCTCACAACAGTTGTTGGTAAACCAATTTTAGAAGATGCGTATATTGGAAAAGTAATTGAAAGATCATTTTTGCCATTAATCCAAATGTTTCATCCAGAAGTAGTTGATTTTGACATGCCTAGTGCTGGATGGTTCCAAGGCATGGCAATAATATCCATTAAAAAAACATACCCAGGACAGGCAAAAAAAGTGATGATGGGTCTATGGGGTATGGGACAACTTGCACTAACGAAAATGTTTGTAGTGGTAGATGATGATGTAAACGTTCATGATATCAATGATGTGATTTGGGCTATTACTACAAGAACTGACGCTGCAAGAGATATTACAATTATTGATAGAACTCCTACAGACACATTAGATCCAGCATCACCATTGGTTAATTTAGGCTCGAAACTTGGAATTGATGCAACACAAAAAACTTTAGCAGAGGGTTTTGAGAGAGCGATACAAGAAAAAGTTCAGGTTGATGATGAAACCAAGAATTTAGTTGATTCCAAATGGTCTGATTATGGAATTTAGTTGATTCCAAATGGTCTGATTATGGAATTTAATGCATACGTACAGTTTGATAAAAATTATCCCGTTCTTCAACTGAGTATCCAATTTGTTTGACTGATTCAATAATTCGTTTGTCAGTAAGTTCAGTTGAACGTGAGCCAGTGCAAGAGACAACTTCTTCGCCAATCAATGTTCCACCAAAATCATCAGCACCGTATTGTAAAGCAAGTTGGGCCATACCAATTCCATTTGTAAGCCAAGATGATTGTATATGATTAATCAAACCATCAAAAATTAATCTGGAAACTGCAATCATCTTTAGAAGTTGAATTCCACCTGCACCATGTGTGACGATTCCATTCTCTTGCATTAACGTATTATTTGGCTCAAAACTCCAAGGAATAAATGCCATAAAACCATTGGATTTTTTTTGCAGTTCAACAATTTTTTCAAAATGTTCCACGATATCTTGATTTGATTCAACATGTCCATACATCATAGTTGCTGATGCTGGAAGACCTAGTTCAAACGACTCATTCATTATTCTAAGCCATTCGTTACTCTTAATTTTTTTTGGACTAATGATTTCTTTAACAGAGTCAGTTAAAATTTCAGCGCCTGCACCTGGAACTGATTGTAAGCCAGATTGTTTTAATCTTGATAAAATTTCTTTTGTACTTGATCTTTCAACTTTTGCAACCATGTCAATTTCAGACGTTGATAATCCATGTATTCCAACTTGAGGAAATTTTGAACGGATCATCTTAAACGAATCTTCATAGTATTCTATGCCAAGATCTGGATTATGGCCACCCTGAATCAAAACTTGACGTATTTTGAACATATCCCATCCAGTCTTTACTCGTGCTTCGATTTGATCCAATGTCAATGTATAAGATTCCTCATGGTTTGGTGGACGATAAAATGCGCAAAATATACAATCAGTGACACAGACATTTGTATAATTCAGAATTATGTTATTAACAAAAGATGCTTTTTTTCCAAATCTTTTTTCTGACAGTTTACCTGCAACTAATCCCATCAATTGTATATCATCAGATTCAAGTAGTCTGAGGTAGTCATCTTTAGTTGGTCTTATTCCATTTAGTGAATTTTCAAGAATGTCACTAATCTCACTCGTGTGTAATTGTTGTGTAAGTTGGCTCAATTAATCACAATACCATACAATCAATATTTAATCCTTAGAAAAATATTAGTCATAAAAAAATGTGTTTTGGGAATTTTTAAGTATGGAATGGAAAGGAGATCACTTATGACAAATGGTATAGACATTAGAATGAATCGTATTCTTCACAAAGGCAAAATGCTTTGTATACCAATGGATCATGGAATCTCCAATGGTCCTATTGAAGGATTAGAAGATCCGCACTCGATGATTTACAAGTGTGAGCATCATGGACTAACAAGCGTAATTATTAACAAAGGTATTATGAAAACACTTCCTAAACCAACTAAAATAGGACTACTAGTTCATTTTTCATCTAGTACATCACTATCAACTACACCAAATAGAAAAATGTTAACTGGTTCTGTTAAAGAAGCTGTGAGGCTTGGAGCAGATGGCGTTTCATTACATATCAACATAGGTGGAAAAGAAGAACCTGAAATGTTGGAACAGTTAGGAAACATTTCAGAACAATGTCATGAATGGAATATGCCGTTACTTGCAATGATGTATCCTAGAGGTGAAAATATTAAAGATCCACATGACCCAGAGGTTGTCGCACATACTGCAAGAATTGGTGCAGAGTGTGGTGCAGATATCGTTAAGACTGTTTATACGGGTGATATTGATTCGTTTAAAAAAGTTGTATCCAGTATACCTGTTCCTGTGGTAATCGCTGGTGGTCCTAAAGCAAACACTGACATGGATATTTTACAAATGACTGAAGATGCAATGACTGCTGGTGCCAAGGGTGTTACGTTTGGACGAAATATTTTTGCTCATCAAAAACCACATAAAATGGTGGAAGCATTAGCTGGAGTTATCTTCAAAAAGCAAACAGCAAAGGAAGCGGCAGAGAAAATTGACCAAGAATAAACAACTTATTGTCCAACCTAAAGTTGGAAAAAATCAATTTTCAAAATTTGTAACTCAGTTAGAAAATGAAGGTGTTACAATGATTTATGCAGATCCAAATAGTATGTCAAACAAAAAATCAAAGATTCAAACAGTGTATCCTTCTACTAATGCAAAATATGTTGTTTTGGATAAGGAGAAAACTTCAAAGATTAGGGGTAAAAAAATTGGGCGTAAATTCAAAGTTCTATCAAACAAAGATATTGAAAACATATTCGAGTCTGCAAAAAAAGGATTAGATTTTGTTATAATTGAGGTGAAAGATTGGAAAATAATTCCACTGGAAAACATAATAGCAAAATTGCACAAAATTCATACAGAAATTTTCACTGTTGCAAAAAATACCAAAGAGGTTAGGAAGATGTTTTCAATATTAGATGTTGGTGTGGATGGTGTTATTTTTCAAACAAACTCCATTACTGAAGTGAAAGAAACATTGGTAAACTTGGGCTCGAAAAACTTTGAACTAAAAACTGCCAAGATATTAGATATTCAAGAGGTTGGGGATGGTGAAAGAGTTTGTGTTGACACTGCGTCAATGTTACATAAAGGTGAAGGAATGCTTATTGGTAGTAGAGCAAATTTCATGTTTTTAGTTCATAATGAATCAGTTGGTTCTTCATTTACATCACCTAGACCATTTAGAGTAAATGCTGGAGCCGTTCATTGTTATACATTATCCCCAGATGGTACTACAAAGTATCTTTCAGAATTAGAAACTGGTAGTGAAGTATTAATTCTTAATTCAAAAGGAAAAGCACGTCGAGCAGCTATTGGCAGATGTAAAATAGAACGTAGACCAATGTTAATGATAAAAGCAAAAGTGGGTGATGAAATAGGTGGTATTATAGCACAAGATGCGGAGACTATTCGCTTTGTTAAATCAAATGGCAAATTAGTTTCTGTCACGCATTTGAAAAAAGGGAATTCAGTTTTAGCATTTGCAAAACCAGCTACTGGTAGACATTTTGGTATGGAAGTATCAGATGAATACATTTTAGAAAAATAATGAAATACAAAACTTGTGTTGCTATAGCAGAAAATAATCCAAAGAAACTTGTTAGAATAGTCAAAAATGCATTAAAGAAATCTGACTTTGTGGAAATAAGATTTGATTTTTTGAAACCAAAAGATATTCCTGATACACTTGAATTAGTAAAAAAACAATTGGCTAGATGTGTATGCACTTTAAGACCAAAAAATGAGGGTGGTAGATTTACAGGTTCAGAAAATGAGCGGAAATCCATTATCAAACTTATTGCAGAATACAATCCATTTCTATTAGATGTTGAATTTAGTGCGTTGCAAAAAGACAAAAAATTCCTCAAGTACATGAAAGAATCAAAAACAAAGATTTTAGTCTCATGGCATGATTTCAAAAAAACCCCAAAATTAGTGGATTTGACCAAAAAATTCACACATATGAAAAAATTCTCAAATTATGTAAAAATTGTGACTATGGCAAAAACTGTTAATGATGCAGCAAGAACATTATCGTTATACAAAGATGTGTCAAAAACAAAATTGATTGCATTCTCGATGGGTGAAGAAGCAAGGTTTACAAGAATTCTTTCTCTCCATATGGGAAGTCCATTCACGTATGTCTCATTAGGAAAGCCAATCGCACCTGGTCAGTTTAGCTTAGATGAAATAAGATCAATGAGTTAAATTATAACAACAGGGCAGATGTTATATCAATCCTTTTTGAAAAAATCATATGCTTAGAACATTTGCAGTCATAGGTGATCCAATTGATCACTCACTTTCACCTACTATTCATAATGCAGCATATAGACACCTAGATTTGGAGTGTACGTATATTGCATACAAAATAGATGAGAATGAACTTGAATCAGGTATTCAATCTTTAAAGTCAATTAAAATTTCTGGATTTAATGTTACAATTCCTCATAAAATTAGAATTATGGATTTGCTAGATGACATGGATCATGATTGTAAATTGATTGGTGCTGCAAACACAATTGTAAATGATGATGGTTTTCTCAAAGGGTACAATACTGATATGGGTGGTTTCATTGAGCCCATAAAAAATAGAGAAATTTCAATAAAAAATTCAAGTGTATTACTATTGGGTGCTGGTGGTGCTTCAAGAGCAGTAATAGCAGGATTTGCAAAAGAACATGCAAGAAAAATTACAATAGTTAATCGCACCATAGAAAAAGCCAACAACTTGGCAAGGTTTGGGAAAGATCTTGAACTTGAATCAGATGTAATATCAATAGATGATATGAAAGAATTAAACGAAAGTTATGATTTTGTTGTGAATGCATCTTCATTAGGATTAAAAAATGAATCTAATATTATACCAACAAAGTTAATTGATGAAAAAACAACAGTTTATGACATTGTCTATAAACCAGTTAACACAGAATTAATCAAAGATGCTAAAAAGAAAAATGCACAGATAATATATGGTTATGAGATGTTATTAGCACAAGCAGCTAGATCGTTTGAGATTTGGTTAAAGCAGAAAGCACCGTATGAAGCTATGAAAAAGGCAATTTTGGGAGGATTCTAATCATGATTGTCAAAAGTGAAGTGCATGGTGCAGTTTCCATTGTAAATGCTATTGCAACAGGAAATGGTGCCACACTTGGTATAGACACATTTGTTAAAACTAGATTAGAAATAAAAGAAGGTGGTACTGGAATCTACATAACTTCTGATAACAAAACAATTAGTTCTAAATTAATCAATAAAGTAATTCAAAATAGTATTCCAAAAAAACAATTAGAAAAAACAAGACTGGAATTAGATTTTCAATCAAATATTCCAACTGGATATGGTCTCAAAAGTTCAAGTGCAATTTCAACTGCAGTAGTAATGGCATGTTCAAAAGCATTCAAAAGAAAATTTACGGATAAGGAGATTTTAAAGATTGGAGTTGAATCGTCGATTCAAACTAAGGTTAGTATTACAGGAGCATATGATGATGCATGTGCATGCTATTATGGCGGATTTAATATAACAAATAACTATAAGAGAAATTTAATACTTAGACGTATAGCGCCAAATAACTTACAGGCTATAATTTTTCTTCCAAAATCACGAAAACGTGGAAACCTTAAAAAATTGAAAGATTTCAAGCCTGCTTTTAAAAAAGCTTGGGAACTAGCAAAAAATGGTGATTACTGGAATGCATCAATACTAAATGGTATAGCAACGTCATCTATTCTAAATTCAAATACCGAATTAATTTTCAAATTAATTGAAAAAGGAGCAATTAGTGCAACGATTTCAGGTAATGGACCAGCTATTGTTGCAATCACTAAGAAAGGTCATAATTCACATATTAAGAAGGAATTTTCATCGTTAGAAGGAAACATAATAATTTCTAATATCAATAATAAAAAAGCTGAAGTACATGAAGTGTAAAATTGAAAAATCGAAAATCAGTGGTGAGATAAACTGTCCTGCAAATAAGAGTTATACTCATAGAGCAATATTTCTTTCAGCATTATCTGATGGAAAAAGTATAATAAAAAAAACACTTCGTTCAAATGATACAAATGCAACGATTTCTGCTTGTAGAGCATTTGGTGTTGAAATAAATGAATCAGATGACACTGTGACTGTAGAAAATTCAATTGGTTCTACAGTACAGGGTTCAATGATTAATGCCCAGAACTCGGGTACTACATTAAGAATAGCAACCGCTATTGCAGCATTATCTGGTGGAAACACTGAATTAACTGGTGATGACAGTCTTAAAAAAAGACCCATGCGGCCAATCCTAGATTCTCTAGAAAAACTTGGTGTAACTACAGAATCTAATGACGGTAAACCACCAATTACAATTAAAGGTAAAATAAATGGTAATCATGTTAACATAAAAGGCGATGTTTCAAGTCAATTCATTTCTGCATTACTAATCATTGCGCCAAGATTGGATAATGGATTAACTATAGAGATTGATGGCAATGTTGTTTCAAAACCATATATCGACTTGACAATTACTACAATGAAGAAATTTGGTACTGATGTCCAAGTTGTAGTTCCATACAAAAAATATTTCATCACACATCAAATTTACAAACCTACCACATTTACCGTTCCATCCGATTTTTCAAACCTTGCGTTACTATTATCTGCAAATGTTCTCTTGGGTGATTCATTAAAAATCAAAATTAGCTTAGGTGAGTTACCACAGGGTGATGAAGAAATTGTAGATATATTGGAAAAACTTGGTGTAAATGTTACATTAGATAGTGAAACTATAACCACAAAATCACCTAAACTTTTAGACGGTGGGAGATTTGATCTGTCTAATACACCAGATCTTTTACCAGCATTAGCAATTCTTGTACTTAAATGTAAAACTCAGATTGAAATTTACAATGTGAAACATGCCAGGTACAAAGAGACCGACAGAATAGCAATAATCTGTAATGAATTGAAAAAAATTGGTGTTATTGTCACTGAAAAAGATGACGGTATGATTCTGAAAAAAGGGGACTTGTTAGATGATGTAGAACTAAATGCACATGATGATCATAGATTATTTATGGCATTTTCAATCGTGGGAATGTTCATAGGTAATTGCACAGTGACAGATCCTGATTCCGCTAGTGTGTCATACCCAAATTTTATTTCAGACATGCAAAATTGTGGTGCAAGAATATCAATTGTATAGAACGATTATAAACATCTAAGATGATCTTTTAATGTTGACTGGTAATACGATTGGTAGACGATTAGTTCTAACTAGTATTGGAGAAAGTCATGGTAAATGTATTGGAACTGTCTTAGATGGATGTCCAGCAGGTCTAGATTTAACCGAAAAGGATATACAAAAAATGTTAAACCTGAGAAAACCAGGACAGTCTCTGGTATCAACACAGAGAAAAGAAGATGATGAGGTAGAAATTATTTCTGGAGTGTTTAGGGGTAGTACTACTGGTGCACCGATTACAATGATAATTTGGAATGAGGATCAGAAATCCACAGATTATGAAAAACTAAGAACTGAGATGAGACCTGGTCATTCAGATTATCCGGCATATGTAAAATATAATAAATTTAATGATCATAGAGGTGGTGGAAGATTTTCAGGAAGATTAACTGCAACACATGTCATGGGTGGTGCAATAGCAAGAAAATTAATCAAAGAACAATTAGGAATTGAAACTAATTCATACACATGTCAAATTGGTAAAGTGAAAATGTCTAGCGTAACCAATCTGAAGACAATATCTAAAAATAAAATTTATTCAAATGTTGTGAGATGCCCATCAAAATCTACTTCTGAAAAGATGGAAAAAAGTATTCTTGCTGCAAGAAAGAAAGGTGATTCATTGGGTGGTATTATTGAATCAGTGTCTACTAATATTCCAGTTGGTTTAGGTGAACCAATTTTTGGTTCCTTAGAATCTGACATTAGTAAAGCAATTTTTTCTATACCAGCAGTCAAAGGAGTTGAATTTGGCTCAGGTTTTCTAGGATCAGAGAAATATGGATCACAAAACAATGATCCATACATAATTAAAAATGGAAAAATTTTAACAAAAACAAATAATTCTGGTGGAATATTAGGTGGTATTTCGAATGGAATGCCGATAGTTTTCCGTGTTGCATTCAAGCCCGCATCATCAATTGCAAAATATCAGCAAAGCGTAAATGTAAAAACAAAAAAGAACATAAAATTGCAAGTAGGTGGAAGACATGATCCATGTGTGGTACCAAGAGCACCACCTGTAGTTGACTCTTTAGTCTCCTTAACGTTAGCTGATCACGCACTCCTAAGCGGATTAATTAAACCAGTTTTGTAGAGATATGTCCGACATAGAAAAACTCCGTGATGAAATGGAGAAAATCACTGCTGATATGCTCAAATTACTAAAATCTAGAACTGACATTGCTAAAGAAATTGGGAATTTAAAAAATCAACAAGGACGTGTTGTTACTGATGAATCCAGAGAAGATGAGTTAAGAAATAAAATGATGAAAGCGTGTGATGAAATAGGATTTGACCAAACACTCGCAATAAGATTTTTGAATTTCCTGTTAAACGAATCAGTTAAAGTTCAATCATCAGAAGCACAAACACATCTCACAATTTTTCTGAAAGCAAAAGAATTGGAACGTGAAGGAAAAGACATTATTCATTTAGAAGTTGGAGAGCCTGACTTCAAACCTCCGGAAAGTGTACAGCGTGCACTTTCAGAAGTTTATAATGGCGGTTTTGGAAAATATGGTCCAGCTGAAGGTATTCCTGAATTTCGTGATTCCATAGCAACATTTGCAAATAATCACTTTGATTGTAAAATCAGTTCTAAAAATGTGATGGTTGTTCCTGGTGCAAGATTTGGTGTATTTTTAACTTTTTCAACTTTACTCAATTATGGTGATGAAGTAATTATAATTGAACCAGCATGGCCAGCATACAGACAATGTGCAATTAATGTAGGAGTGAAGATTCGTACAATTAAGACACACCTTGAAAACCAATGGGAGCCATCACTGGAAGATATCAAATCATCTATAAATAATAATACAAAAATGATTGTGTTAAACTATCCAAATAATCCTACTGGTAAAATATTATCAAGAGAACTACAAGACTCAATTTTTGAGGTTGCAAAAAATAATAACTTGTTTATTTTAAGTGATGAAATTTACAGTAATTATTCTAATGAAAAATGGAAAAGCATACTATCATATAATTATGAAAAATCAATAATCACACAATCATTTTCAAAATCCCACTCAATGACTGGGTATAGAATTGGGTATGTTATAAGCTCAAACAATATTATTGAAAAAATGGCAAAATTCCAATCACTTTGTTTAACAAATGTTTCTGAACCCATCCAATTTTTGGCTATGAGGTCAATTGATGATGATGTTAGTAAAAATGCAAAAAATATGCGTGAAAGGCTAGAAACTTTGTCTAAATTAGCTCAGGATATGAACTTGGAATTCGAAATTCCTGATGGTGCAATGTACATTTTTGCACGCACGAAAAGTAAGATTAACACCTCAGAATTAGCAGAAAAACTTCTTGAACATGGATTAGCTATAGCGCCAGGAAATGCATTTGGTGATTACAAACACTTTTTCAGGATTTCGGCATGCGTTGATAAAGAAAAAATTATCAAAGGAATGGACATATTAAAAGCAACAACTA
>Ga0066857_10000424_pt1 | contig 15567 bp, 10 predicted proteins | sample ETNtaG_2_FD_65602 | JGI IMG/M metagenome (GOLD analysis project Ga0066857, IMG submission 65602) | Marine microbial and viral communities from oxygen minimum zone, Eastern Pacific Ocean - ETNP201406SV203 | ecosystem: Environmental > Aquatic > Marine > Oceanic | place: Pacific Ocean: Eastern...
TCGACATCTAGTCGGATAGATTTGTCCATAGATCCGTGATGTCCCTCAACCCCAGCCACACCTGCTACTTTGAGCCGTTGAACGAATGTCTCTGTCATGTTCCTTGTGTTTACGAAAACTAGAGTTGTAGTATGCGCCTCCACAAGTTCCTTGATCCTGTCGATATTGTGATCTAGGATCTCCTTCACAGGAATCGATGTGAATCTTGGAGTTGGGAGTACGATGTCCAGATCCAGTTTCCTAGAACCTGAAATCTTAGCAATCGATACTCTCTGCTGGTTTTCATCATCTTCCCGGGAATCACTGGCAACGAGAAACTCGGCAACTTCGTTAAGGGGTTCCATTGTTGCGCTAATTCCAATCCTCTGCACATCAGAATCCACAACTGAATCCATTAGTGCAAGACTCAAAGATAGATGAGTCCCTCTTTTTGTTGGAACTAAAGAGTGCATTTCGTCGACAATCAACCACTTCATGTCATTCAATAGAGGACGGAATCGTTTCGATGCGAGAGCGAGCCCCAAGGATTCGGGGGTCGTGATTAGAATGTGAGGGGGTTTCCTGAGCATCCTCTCGCGTTCTTTCTGAGGTGTGTCACCGGTTCTAAGTCCTACTTTGATCTCCTGAGCCCGACCAGGAAGGAATCTTTCCTTAATTTCCGTTAGAGGGCCGATTAGATTCTTCTGAATGTCGTTTGCTAGGGCCTTAATTGGAGAGATGTAGATGCATTGCACGGCATCTGGAAGAGTGCCGTCCAGAGATTTACGAACCAAGTCATCAATTATTGACAGGAACGCAGTTAAGGTCTTTCCAGAACCCGTTGGAGAGCAAAGTAGGAGATGTTCTCCCGAAAATATCTGAGGAATGGCCACCTTCTGGGGTTCTGTGAAATCGGGGAATTTGTCTCGGAACCAATTTCTTACTGGAGAGGAGAGTTTGGCTAGAATGTCTTCAGTCTCCGAAATCTCTGAGACATACGTTATTTCTGGCATTTTTTCCAAACCACCTTGCGCTTCAGGGTATCGATAGCATAAATGAATGCTTCTCAAAAAGCAGCGCTATTTCGAGAAAAATTGCTCGAAAATGTCATCATGGTGCCTCAATAGGAACAAACGCTCTTTAGACTAGGATGGCTTGAAAACCCCGATTGGTTGTCGTTAGCCCATATGACCGACAAAGGTAGAATGTCAAGGTTGTCCTCCCTACTACGCAGAAGGGGAGTCGTGCTTCCATCATTCGAGATATATGGGGGCGTGTCCGGACTAGTTGACTACGGACCAGTGGGTGCAAGTATTAAGCGACGGGTGGTTAATTCATGGATTGAACATTGGAGCAATGTTCCCAACGTTGTAGAGATTGATTCGCCGTCAATTACACCTGAGTCAGTTCTTGTAGCAAGTGGCCATGTGGGAGAATTCAACGACAAGATGTCTGAATGCAAGTCCTGTGGAGGGACATTCCGAAGCGATCATATTCTAGGCGATCTTCATGATAATCCAGATTCCCTAGATTCTGCTGATCTTGATGAGTTAATTGCTAAGGAGGGGGTGAAGTGCCCCAGTTGTGATTCTCAGGATTGGGAGGGTGCGAGCCCGATGAATCTGATGTTTCAGACGAGCATTGGAGCAATGGGCAGTTCTCGGACAGCTTTCATGCGGCCTGAGACTGCACAAGGAATGTTCATGCTTTACCCGGCACTCTACAGACATTTTAGGCAGAGACTTCCCTTCGGAGCAATGCAAACTGGAAAGGGATATAGGAACGAAATTAGTCCCCGTCAGGGAATGATCAGGCTGAGAGAATTCAATATGGCAGAATTAGAGTATTTCATCGACCCAGAAGATCCCCCTGCCACTGACCTGAGCAGGTGGACCAGTAATGTTCGCATGCTTCCTGACCCAGATGGTCCCCACTCAGGTGAGAAGGATGTCACATTCGAAGAAGCATTCGAAACTGGAATAGTCAAACACCCTACCGTGGCTTGGTTCCTAGCTATGACGATGCAGTTCCTAGAAGATGTAGGTATTAATCCTTCCAAAATTAGATTTAGGCAACACCCTAGTTCTGAGATGGCGCATTATGCATCTGACTGCTGGGACTGTGAACTCAGTGGAGAACATGGCTGGGTCGAAGTTGTGGGAATAGCCAATAGGACATGCCATGATCTGGAGTCACACGAGAAGTTCTCGAAATCTACACTTCTTCGAGGATGGAGGAACTATGATGCTCCAGTGAATTTGAGCAGAGAGGTTCTCAAACCAATCGGATCGATAATCGGTCCTGCTTTCAGGGAAAGGGCTGCCGGAGTTTCTCTTGCCCTCTCAGAATTAACAGATTTACCGGAAAGCATGCCCTTTTCACTCACACTTCCCGATGGTACAGATGTAGAAATCACGGAAGATATGGTTACTAGAAGATTCGAGGACTCTGTAGTTTCCGGAGAGTACTTCACACCCCATGTAATTGAGCCTGCATTCGGTATCGATAGGATTATCTGGCATATCCTCGATCACAACTACCTAGAATTGGAAAAGGAAGGAGAGAGGTACACGATATTGTCACTAGATCATTCTGTTGCCCCTTATGACCTAGTGATATTGCCTCTATTCGACAAAGATGGGATGGATACAATGGCAAGAGATGTGTTGGATAGGATTGGTTCGATTCCAGGGATTATCGCAGAAATGGATTCAAGCAGGTCAATAGGAAGAAGATATGCAAGATCAGATGAGATTGGAGTTCCTTGGGCAGTGACGGTCGACCATCAGTCTCTCGATGACGGCACATTGACGGTTAGGAGGAGAGATGATCAGAAGCAGGTTCGTGTAGACGTCGATTCTTTGATTTCGTGCATTATTTCGGAGTCATTGTCATCCCTATTCTAGGCTAATCTTCAAGTGTCGCCGAGCGCAAATAGTCTCGTGGACGTAGAGATGACACCCGATGATTGGACCGAGCGTTATCGCCCGACTACCTTATCGGAAATGGAAGGGAATGGAGACAAGATTAGGAGGGTCAGGTTGTGGTTGGAAAGTTGGTCGGATGGGAAGCTACCGAAAAAGAGAGGTTTACTTCTTACAGGGCCACCAGGGGTCGGTAAGACTACTCTAGCGCATGCACTGGCCAAAGAAAGAGGATGGACTGTTGTCGAACTAAACGCTTCTGAACAGAGGAATGCAGCGGCAATCAGAAGTTCTGCGACTAGAGGGTCTCAACATATCTCGCTCGACCAATTCGCCACAAATTCGAATCCCAATGGGAGAAAAGTGATTCTTCTAGATGAGGTTGATCACCTCAGTGGAGGATTTGCGAAGGTCTCAGAAGATAGAATTGAGAAGACGATGATTTCGGATGAAGATGGCCCTGTTCTGAAAGGTGACTCTGGGGGGAAGGCGGAGCTACTCAACCTTCTGAGCAATACGAATCACCCCGTTATAATGACATGCAATGACCCGATGAAGCTATGGGGCAGAGGAAGAAATTGGAGGTCAAACAGGGATAGAGTCTTGAGATCGTCCGAGAACGTGACTTTCGAAAGAGTAGATAGGTCAGACCTTAGGAGAATTGCTCTTAGGGTACTAGACTCAGAGGGAATTGGCATTGACCCGGAGTCTCTTGATGCTCTGATATTTGACAATCCGGGAGACCTCAGGGCTTTAGTTAGAGATCTCCAGTCACTGTCAAGCGTTGTTGATGGACATATTGATTTGAATGCAGTTGATGACCTCTCCAATGCTGTTCTGAGAGACTCTCAGGTGAACGTGTTTAAGTCTCTAAAGAAGGCTTACCTATCTTCATCGGGTGCAAGAGTATCTGAGATTGTTCGCAATTCGGACAAGGATCCGGATGAGATGCTTGCTTGGTTTGCTTGGAACAATCAATCAATCATGACAAGTGCGAGTTTGGGAGAGATTTCGCGAGCCATGTGCAGCTCCGATTCATTTCTAGCCACGAAATTCACCAATCGGGCCTTTAGATCCTGGTACTGGGGTTCAGCACTACCTGCTCAAGCAATAGCCGCTGTTTCGACAAAAAAGGAAGGAAGCGAGGTGCATGTGAGCTTTCCGGATTTTCTGAGGAGAGGAGGAGAGTCGTGGAGGACGGGAGGGGTGATTTCAAGACTCTCAGAGACATTTGGGGCTAGCAGGTCTTCGATTAGGGAGGACCTATGGCCAATTCTACTGGCTATACACAATCCTTCTCTAGGGGGTTCTGAGGATGATTTCACTGTGGCAAAGAAGATTGGTTTAGAAGCGGAGGATCACCTTGCTATGCATGGAATTCCCAAGTCTCAGAAGAAGGCGAAGGAAATATTGAAGGCATTCGAAGAAGGATTGAAAGAGATTGATGAGATTCTGATAGTGAACGAAGTAGAACAGAGAAGTAGAGATGAAAATCAGCCGACTCTGGATAGATTCGGCTAGTCGGATTCCCAAGTCCTCGGATGAAGCAACACCAATACAGTGAGGAGTTCGAGACGTCCGAGCCACATCAGCATCGTAGATGCCAGCAATGAAGGGGTGCTGAGGCTAGCCCATGAGGAAGCAGCTCCTGAAGGCCCGAAATCTCCCAGAGCTGGACCCGTATTTCCGAGAAGAGAGACGGATACGGAAAGTACATCATTCATGCCCAGATTTGGCTCAAGGAAAGAAATGGTTAGCATCGATGCAGTGACCAAGACCATCCAAGAACTGATCATCCCCAAAATTATCCAGACTCTCTCCTCGTCGACTACAGCGCGGTTGAATCGAATCGCTATCACCTTCCTGGGTTGGATAATTTTCATTACCTCCCTCTTGGCTAATTCGAATGCTATTCTAATTCGAAGAACCTTCAGCCCACCTCCTGTTGAACCTGCACTTGCGCCAATAATCATCAAGAGAAGTAATACGAACTGACTGAAAACTGGCCAGTCGGAGAAGTTTGCGCTAGAATAACCAGTGCTGGTGATAGAAATTGCCTGGAAGATTGAGTACCTGATGGATTCCAATATGCCATAGTCCAATTCTTCTGAACTAGAGATATTAACTGCCAAAGCAATCCATGCGACAAAAACAATTAGCAAATACGTCCGCAGTTCCTCGTCCTTCCAAATCTCATTTGATCTTCCTGAGAATGCGAAATATAGGAGGCTGAAGTTGATACATGTGAGAAGCATGAAGACCATTACGATGGATTCTATTTTGGCATCATCGAAGTCCATAATTCCGCCGTCAGTGGTTCCGAATCCCCCCGAGGGCATGGTAGTTAGAGCATAGTTCACTGAGTCAAAGGCATCCATTCTAGTGAATTGGAAAAGGAGAATTGCCTCGAGCAAGGTTAGTCCTACGTAAATTGCCCATAGTTTCCGAGCAGTGCTCTCCAATGTCGTCCCTAGGTTGGAGACAGAGGGGCCGGTTAGTTCGGCTCTGGCTAGGGCCATCCCGCCACCAAGCGCTCTTGAGAAAATCAGGAGTCCCAGCATTATGACGCCCATGCCGCCAATCCACTGTGAAATTGATCTCCAAAGGATGAGACTATTTCTCTGACTGCCTAAGCAATCCCCGTCAAAGTTGTTTGTTCCAGATTGACCTGATCCACAAACGGGACTAGTGGCTGGATCCACAAGTGAAGCCCCCGTGGTCGTGAAACCTGACATGGATTCGAACCAAGAGTGAAGTAGACCGTACATAATCTGGCCAACCGAGTTCTCGTCACCAGGATGCATCCCTTGAGTCATCCAATACTCTCCAAATGGCCCATGGAACATTCCTCCCAACCATAGAGGAAGGGCTCCCACGATCACCACGGGGATCCAACCCAAAGCGACCGATGCAAAGGCCTCCCTATCCCTAACTCTAGCAGAGGGGTCAGAGAGCCGGGAACGTAGGATTAATGCGTATCCTAAGGAAACGGATACCAGAGTTGGAGCTGCAAATGTACGAATTGCAGGTTCAAGTCCCTCTGCATATAGGCTGTATAGTCCAACGACTATGAGTGGCAATGAAACCAAACCAATGGTCCACCCAAGAACTAGGCTCACAACCTCCCAACGCATACTAACTCCGTAGTGACTCCTCGGCCTTTCCTACATCGTCAATTTCGAGAATGAGGTAAATTCGATCCCCATCCTGCAAGGGGCCAATACTTTCTTTCATGATGTGATTGAAACGACCATCTTCGTCCATCCTCTCAAGCATAACCAAATTTGCCCCAATAATTCCCTCAACCTCATCCAATTCCTTTCCAAGTAGGCCATTGCCAGCGTTTATCTCCGCTGACATAGAGACTAGCGAAGGAATTCTCGGAATCGGTTCATAAAGTCCTGGGACATGCATATGAATAGCTTTGAGAATTGATTTAACTGCTACTCTTCGCTTACTCACGGGCCTTAGTCCGATTCTCTGGATAGCCTCAACTAGGGCCCTGTCCTTTAGAATCAGACCAGTTCTGGAGACTCCCTTGTCAAAGGTCCTCATTGCAATGGAGATATTGAGATTGTCGTCACTTAATGTGGATATTGCGATATCATGATCCTCGACTGCTAGCTCTCTGAGAAGGTCCTCGTCCTGAGGATCGCCATGTATTACGTCAAGTCGTTTGTTGACTCCAATCCTCGAACCAACGATTGCGTTTGCAGCATCTAGATCTGGCTCGATAATAACCACATTTGAGCCATTACTGAGGTAGTGCTCTGCCAACTTACTACCAAAGTTTGTCGCCCCGAAGACTGCAACGGTTGGCTTCTCTGGCATGTCTGAATTGACATCTCCGACCATTCTAGCGACCTCTCCGAAGAAGTTAGTTGAACCGAGGACGAAGACTAGCATATCCCCTTCCTGGATGATTTCATTTCCAGAAGCAATTCGGCCCTTACTCCTACCGGCCTTCAACGCAATAATCCTAGGATAGTCAGGATCAGTGCCACCTCTCGAGTTGGCATCCCCAGTAGTTGACCCTATTATTGGAGAACCAATGGAAACTGTAGACTCAACTATCCATGCATTATCTCCCAGAGGAATTACATCCGAAAGAGATGGTGCAACCAAACCAGATATCAGTTGCTCTACTACATCTCTCGAGGGGGAGACGACGAAGTTTGTTCGAGCCCAATTCTCTAAGGGGCCGGCTCCTCGAGAGGGATGGGTGATTTCTGAATCATGGACATGTGCTATGGTAATTAGCCCGGAAGCGGTCCTGTCACCAACCTGCTCACTGAAAACCCGCTTAGCGAAAGCGCACCCCAATATGTTCACGTTGTCGTCATTTGTGGCGAAAACAATAATCTCGGCATCACTAATTCCGGCCCTGACTAAAGAATCCCTTGAAAGTGCGTTTCCGGTGATTAAGAGGCAATCCAAGGACTGTGAATCGCTAATCGCATTTGGATCCGGGTCGATCATTGCCACACCTCTCTTCTCACCTCGAAGTGCGGCGGCGACACCACGGCCGACCTCGCCGGCACCTGCGATAATTACTCGCATTCAACCAAATGAATATGTGAATTGGATATAATCCTGCGCCATGAAGCAGAAACTCCGAGAATAGTCGATTCCGACTACTATTCTTCGGATTCGACTATTTTTCCCCTGACTCTACTGTCGGCCCTAGACTTGTTCAGGTCTGCTTGCCGTAGTGTTCGCCTATACGCCTGTCTGGCTGCAGGAGTTAGACCGGATGGAAGCCATGATTCTTGGGCGGGAAACCAGGACCAGAGGATTATTGGAGCAACTAGGGCGAGAATGAGTGGGAAGAATATGGTTAGTACGGTTACTAGGATCAATGCTGAACGGGCCACAGTTCCGTAAATCAGAGGACGGAAACGATTATTCTCAATTATCTTCGAACCCTGCCATGTTGTGATGGATGCATGGCCAAGACAGGTAATCACAGTCAAAACGCAAGCAAGCCCGATGTTTGAGATACTGAATCCGGTCCCGTTCCAGACTTCGGGATCGAAGAGTCGAACATTGAGGTATGATGAACGCATCGCTCCGAGGCCAAGACCAAGTGTCCACCCATATGGTGCACAGGCTCTCAATTCAACAGTTCTTGAACGACCAAGGACGAATAGGGCGAACGATGACTCGGCCAGTGCGATTATTAGTGAAATTACTCCCAGAGATATGATGTTCTGAGTCTCTGATAGGACCTTGATTAAAATCAGTGAATCAATAGCCGTTGCGGCTATGCCTCCTGAAATAATACCGAAGAGAAGAGTCTTTACAGCCCCCGAAAGGTCGTAGAAGCCCGTCATTTTTGCTATCGTTCCCCTCCATCCAACATAGATTCCTAGCAGACCGATAGCGAATGCCACCTGCATCTCCCAAATCTCAATAGGGGCGTTAGCCATATCCTCCCGATGACGAGTTCCCTTTCAGTTCAGTGGATATTGAGGTGTTCCAATGGCCAATTGACCAGACAATGTTCAAACCACAGGATTGTTGCCGAAACTCATGGCGCTAGAGGGGTTCAAGCGTAGGGTTCTCGGAACTGTCGGGCTTCTGAAGGGAAAGAGGAAGATAGACGAAGACACAGTTAAGGATCTCAGCAAATCCCTCAGGAGGGCCCTCCTAGAAGCAGATTTCAACGTTAGGCAGGCAAAGGAACTCACTGAGAGGGTCGAAAGAGGGATGATTGAGGAGGAGCCACGGCCAGGAGTAAGGCTCGAAACCCATGCAATGAACCTAATTTATTCCGAATTGGTTAGAATCCTTGGTCCAGCCAGAGTAATCAAACCCCATAACCAGACAGTTCTCATGGTAGGACTATATGGGCAAGGGAAGACAACCACAACCGCGAAACTAGCTGATTGGTGGAGGAGGAGCCACGGAGCAAAGGTGGCAGTAATTGAAGCCGATGTGCATAGGCCAGGGGCCTTCGAACAACTAAGTCAGATTCTCGAAGGCACCGGAGTAGAAGTCTACGGAGAGCCGGATTCCAAGATAGCATCAGAAATAGTCAGGAATGGTCTGAAGAAAGTCGGAACGGCTGATGTAGTAATCATAGATACTGCCGGAAGAGACAGCCTAGATGGAGAACTGAAGGATGAGCTCCTAGAGATTGCGGACATTGCCAACGCTTCGGAGCGTTTCCTAGTTATCGATGCGCAGGTTGGTCAAGCAGCCGGCCCAATGGCAGAAACGTTCCATAAACTAGTGGGAGTCACTGGGACGATAGTAACCAAGCTCGATGGAACGGCTAGAGGGGGAGGCGCACTAAGCGCAGTTTCTACTACAGGTGCACCGATAGTCTTCGTTGGAGAAGGGGAAAAGATAGGAGATATTGAGAAGTTCGAGTCTGATCGCTTCATTTCTAGATTACTGGGCATGGGAGACATCAAGGGACTGATCGACCTAGCTCCTGAGGATCTTGACGAGCAGGAGGCAATGCGCCTGACAAAGAGGTTGATGTCTGGTAGATTCACCCTAACCGACATGTATGCCCAGATGGAGATGATGAGTAAGATTGGAACTTTGGACAAGGTACTCTCGCACTTGCCTGACACGATGTTCGGAGGGATGAGTAACATGGGTGTGGCTCAGAAGAGGCAAATGCAAGCGAATCTCGATAAGTATCGGATTGTGATGGACTCTATGACGCAAGAGGAAAAAGATGATCCTCTACTTCTGAAGTCAAGCAGAATCAGAAGGATTGCTAGGGGTTCGGGTTGTGAGGAGAGAGAGGTCAAGGAACTACTTACTCAGTGGAATAGGAGCAAGAAGATGATGCGTGGATTCAGGGGAGACAGGAAGATGAGGCGCCAGATGCAATCTATGATGGGGCTCGATGATGAGCTCGATCTGGGGTGATCCGCTGGAAAGATGGTTCGCGATTATTGGTCACAGGGCTCCTAGTTCGGGGATTCTGAATCTGAATGACCTTACTGGTTCAGGGGGACGTATGGACGTCCTTGTTAGGGCCGTGAATGCAGCGCTCTTCGTCTCACACGGCATAAGGGAAGACAGTCATGTGATGCTCCATCTATTGGGTGGAGAGGGGCCGAGTAGGAGAATCTGGTTCAATGGCTCAGATTTGAGTGGAGTTAGACCGGATGAGCGATCCATTGCAGGCCAGATTAAGGGCATAATGAAACAGGCAGTCCCCCCACGTGGGCGTTTCGATGAGTTTTCCAGCGGTATTCTCCACTCGGGTGGAGGTCTGGGGCAGACAGTCAAAGAATGGGCATCTAGAGACGTATTCCCGGTAATCATGGATGCAGATGGAGGAGATTTCTCCGAGATTCCTCCTTCTATCGATTTGGGGTTCGTCATATCCGATGACAAACCATTGACCGAACAGGACAGGGCTTCACTGCAGGTTGCCATGTCTCTTTCACTGGGGACGAGATGGTTGCAGGGGCACTCGTGCATCGCGATACTACATCATCTTCTTGACGGACAGTAGAACTAGTGGAGCATGCAATCTGAACCTATCAAAAGGATCACGTTGTCGCAATATGGCCCCGTTAAGAAACCGATTCACGGGGATTCTGACTTTTCTCCTGTAGGGTGACCAGCATTGCCCCTGACATCATCATTATTCCTCCGACTACTGTGGATGGCCCAATCACCGCATGACCTGTCCATAGCCAGCCAATGATTGCCCCAAGAACGGGTTCAAGCAGCAAAGTGATTGATACGATGATTGGAGGTATCCACCGAAGGACAGTGTTTACCCCAGTGTGACCGCATAGTCCTGGGCCCAGTGATAGGTATGCAACCCATGCTAACCAGAGGGGGTCGGCCCAACCGAAAAGGGACTTTTCAGGTGAAATGGAACCCATCGACGAACCCTCGAAGAAGACCGTACCGACAGATAGCCAGATTCCCGCACCCATGGTAACGGGGAATGCGTACACGAATATCGGCATGCCACGATTCGATCTGAGGTGCCTGCCCACCAAGATGTACCCCACAACCGTGCCCGCACCAATGAATGCCGCAAAATCCCCTGCTATCGTTACTTGCCCACCGTCGCCTACGTCCATCAGGGCTACTGTCGCCCCTGCGAATCCCAATGCTACGCCTGCTATGTGACCTCTGCGGACGGCTTCACCCATGAAGGGCATCAGGGCGACTACAACCAGAGGATGGGTGTTGACGAAAAGTAGGCTGTGGACGAGGCTGGTGTTGTCTAGAGACCAGACCCAACTGCCAAAGTGGATAGCCAGGAATCCGCTCGAAACGAGAATCAGTTGTGCATCTTTGAGGTTGGTCTCGAAATCCCGCGAGTGGTAAGTCTGGTAGAGGAACCCAGGGAGGAGAACTAGGGCAGTGCCTTGCATCCTCCATGATGCGCGAAGTAGCGGAGGGACCTCAGACATCTCCTGCAGGACTATCCCAGCGCTAGATACGGCGAGTACAGCTATTGAGAGAATCAGCCATGCGCCTGCTGGGACGCCCCTAGCATCCTCCATGTTCAGTCCGCCAGCTCGGCATCAAGGACGCCTGTGGGCTTCTTTGCGCGCTTGACCGGGCCCCGGACATTGATGGCCTTTGGAGGCCCTCTTCCGATGATTCCAGCCTTGCTGAATAGCGCGTACACGATTACGCCTAGGAACACATTGATCAAGATGAAGCCGAATAGTCTCGCGATTGGCCACCATGAGTAGAGAGAGAGCGCCTGACCGCCAATGGAGATTTCGTCAAGCACTGCCAGGACTGCGGCCTCTACCCCATAGAATGCCTCTCCTGTAAGGGCACCTGCTGCAATCATGAAGGTCAGGAGTAGCATCTGTGCGCTCCTCTTCTCGGCGGCTGGGCTTCCTTCCTCCTTCCTGACTGACTCGACGACTGGTTTGAGCCTGCGCTCCTCCCACCACGAGCGGTACGCTCCGCCGATTAGCATGGGGAAGGTAGCGGGAGTGGGGAGATACATCCCTAGGCCGAAAGATGTCCCCATCCCTGTGGCCCACTCTGCGAAGGCGCCTAGAGCCATGCCTATGAGGAGGGCGCTCCAGTTGCCCTGTCCCTCGGCCAAGATTGTTGTGAAGTATGCGAATGCATTTGCCTGAGGGGCGAGCAGTTCGATGGTTCCGTCGGCAAGTAGCTTGGACAGGAAGATGGCAACTCCGGCACCGAGAATCGCCCCTGGGACGACTCCCATGATGTTACCCTTGGAGATGTGATATGGTCTGTTGCCGATGTAGAGGCTATTCTTGTAATCCCCAACGACGGTCCCGCTCATGCTGATTGCGGATCCGAAGACGGTGGTACCTACCAGAGACATCAGGATAGACTCCTCCTTGGTCAGACCTACGTCGAGGTTTAGGAAAATCATGAGGAGCATCAGGAGAACGATGAATGAAGTGCCCGAGACGGGTTCTATTCCGGTCTCACCCATTACTCGAACAGCTATTGCACCTAGGAGGAATGTGGTTGAGAGGAGGACCATCGAGAATATCAGAGAGGGGACTACTGGAAATCCACCTAGAACGAAGATTGCCGTGATTGCTATGAAGGAAATGCCCATGAAAATGGGGATGTGGTACAGTGGCCATTCGTACCATCCCTTGCCCTCTACGAATTCCTCACTTTGCTCTCCGGAGAAGGCCTGAGTAATGTCACCGAAGATTCCAATGAAAGTCGGGGCCATCTTGAACAGTCCAAGGAAGCCTCCCCCCAGAATCGCTCCAATTGCGACAGTGCGAACAATCGATCCAAATGCCTGCCATTGGACAATTGGCCCGAGTTCGGTTATGTTGACGTACACCCCCTGCGCAGGGTCGTATACGGGAACGTCCTGTAGAACTGCAAGAGGAATCAACCAGAACCATGCCAGTATGGCTCCCAAATTGACTAGGAGAGCGGCCCTGAATTTCATGAACCAGCCGATTGCGAAAAGGGTCGGGCTAATCTCGATGCCGAGGAAAGTGTATGACATCGGATTCCCCTGCTCGTAGGTGGTTATTCCGTTATAGGGGGCGTAATTCCCCTCTGCGAGCTCGCTTGGCTGGTGAATCCACCTCTCAGTGTATACTGAGGCAAGTCCCCACTTCTCCCCAGATAGAGTCATTGCTAACCAGTCTGCGATGCTACTTGGTATTCCTGCGACCTTTTTCGACCACCTGATAGGATAGTCGATTACGAACATCAGGCCCATTGTGAGAACCGTCCAGACCCCGACGGTTCGCAGTGATTCGCGGGCGGCATCCGCAGAACCAGAACTGACATCAGAGGAGATGTCTAGCATCTTCAGCGTAGCCTCGAACCCCGGCATTGGGAGGGGGTCCTCGACCAACCAGACCCTCCTGAAAATGATGAAGTACATCACTCCGAGGAAACCGGCGAACATTGATGCTATAATCCCGACGAAGGCCAGGTTCAGGGTGTCGACAGAGTTGAGGAGGTGCCCATCTCCTACCATGTAGTCGTCGGAGTATGCGAGGAGAAATATCGCGGGAAACGTGAAGATGAAGCCGGTCGATGCGTGCGTGGCCCCGGTTGTCGCGCTTGTTGCTATGTTGACTTCGGAGGGAGACCATTGGAGGGCCATGCCCAGTAGGTATGCCACGTACCAGGCGGCTGAAACTGCTAAGCCTATCTTGAGGCCTATGTAGGCAGTGACTCCGCTGAAGACAGCACCAACCAGAATCCCGATGAGGACCTTTCGAGTGTCCCAGTGGCTGATCTCGAAGGACTCCGCTAGGTTCTTCTCTTCGAGGTACTGCTCTAGGAGGCCGGTGTTGAGATTGTTGTACATGTCCTCGTCTAGCCAAGTCAGGGTGCCTGATTCGATCGCCTCGAGGCCGGATGCGGTGACTGGTTGCCTGTAGGCCGAACGCTCCACGTCAGACATGTCTCTCGTTATGAGCGTACGAGAACGACGCTTATACTTCTCGTGGCCACTGATGCTAGTGATGGGGAAAACCGGGTTAGTGGTCTCGGCTGATCTTGTATCTGCCCATGGCTTCCATCCACTGAATCTCCCCGCCGGATTGGAGGTTCATGCTGGGCTCAACGGGAAGTATCAGGTTATGGTATGTCTTGTTGTCCATCGCGTGGACCTCGTTTCCCTGGATGTGGGTGATGATGGCCGATCCCTTCTCTATGAGGGGGATGTTGATCGTGTCAGTCACCGTCCCGACGTGTGAGCGCTTCTGTCCTGTGAAGATGTCCTCGAGTTCGATCCTGGCCTTTGCTGAGCCGTGCTTGCCGGGTTTCGACTTGGACATACTGAGTATCTTGTAGGCATTCTCTTCGATGGCGACGTACCGTCCGACCTTCAAAGTCCTGATTTCTGCCCGAGTGGTACCTGGCATATCTCCCTTGTCCCAAGGACGACTTATCAGCATTGGGTTGTGGCCCCGAGCCGGGTGCCGGGTGACCCCCGGCCCGGGGTTACGTTTGTACCGATCCTGAGATCAGTCGTCCTTGCGTCGTCCTAGCATGGCAGCGCCAAGTAGTGACATGACAGCGAGCACAGATGCGAAGCCAGGCGTGAAGCCAGGCGTCTCCTGTACATCGTTCGCTATTGCAGTCATTCCAGCCTCGCCTCTGTTGTCCTCGTCGTCCAGAGCGTCGCAGATTCCGTCACCGTCGTAGTCTGATGGAACGGAGCTCGGGTTCTTGGAGTCAGTTCCACAGTCGTACTCGTCTGCATCCAAGGTGCCGTCACCGTCATCGTCGTCATCGGCGTTGTCGCCGGTGCCGTCGTTGTCTGTGTCGTCCCACTCTGCTGCATCTGTAGGTGCCCAGTCGTCTGCGTTCAGCACGGAGTCTCCGTCAATGTCCGAGTCGCTGTTGTCGCCGACGTTGTCTCCGTCGGTGTCCAACCACTCGTTCTCGTTCATCGGGAATGCGTCGTCCGAGTTGAGGACGCCGTCCTCGTCTCTGTCAGCGTCGGCGTTGTCGCCAATCCCGTCGCCGTCGTAGTCTCTCTGCTCGTTCGCGTCGTTCGGGAAGGCATCCAGACCATCGGGAGTATTGTCGTTGTCATCGTCGGGATCGGCATTGTCGCCTACTCCGTCCATGTCAGCGTCCGCAGTCTCACTGGCGTCCAGTGGGAATTCGTCCAATGCGTCGTCCACTCCGTCGCCGTCGTCGTCGGTGTCGGCGTTGTCGCCGATCCCGTCGCCATCGGTGTCGTACTGCTCGCAAGCATCCGGGTCAGCTACGCAGCCATCTTCAGGGTTATCCATTGGGGACCAGTCAGCCACGTCGGGTACGCCGTCGTTGTCGTCATCGGTGTCTTCTCCATCTGGGATCCCATCGTTATCGTTGTCGGCGTCTGCCGTCGGGTCGCTGTCGAAGTCGTCCTCGTCGTTGTCGATTCCGTCACCGTCGGTGTCGTTGTCCGAGTTGTCGCCGATTCCGTCGCCATCTAGGTCTGCGTCCTCGGTCGGGTCGTATGGGAACGCGTCGAGGCTGTCAGGCACGCCGTCGTTGTCGTCGTCGTTGTCTGAGTTGTCGCCGATTCCATCCATGTCAGTGTCCACCTGCTCGGACGGGTCGTATGGGAACTGGTCCCACGCGGTGTCGTCCTCTGAATATCCGGGGTTCTCGAAGTCGAAGCCTTCGTTGGTGTCGGTCACGAACTGCCAGTACTCGTCGAAGTCGAACGAGGAGCTGTTGTCAGCGTCCCATT
>Ga0066857_10000446_pt1 | contig 15263 bp, 14 predicted proteins | sample ETNtaG_2_FD_65602 | JGI IMG/M metagenome (GOLD analysis project Ga0066857, IMG submission 65602) | Marine microbial and viral communities from oxygen minimum zone, Eastern Pacific Ocean - ETNP201406SV203 | ecosystem: Environmental > Aquatic > Marine > Oceanic | place: Pacific Ocean: Eastern...
CTCCGACCCGCTCGGTATCTGGTTCTTCGTGATCGTGACTCTCAAGGATCCCGACCCCGCGGTGCGGGCCTACCGGATCCTCGACGGGGAGATCACTGAGGTCCGGGTGGCCACCCGACCCGGCTAGAATCCCGACTGAACTAGTCGTATTTGTGTTCGGTTCGACGTCGGACCGCTGGAGCCACCCTTATGGCAGTCCACTCCTCAGTGCTGGACCTGATCGGCGACACGCCGATCGTCGACGTGAGCGAGCTCAGCCCGAACCCATCGGTCCGCCTGCTGGCCAAGATGGAAGGTCAGAACCCGGCCGGTTCAGTCAAGGACCGCATCGCCCTGGCCATGGTTGTCGACGCCGAAGCCGACGGCACCCTGGTGTCCGGCTGCACCATCATCGAGCCATCCTCCGGGAATACCGGCATCGCCCTGGCCATGATTGCCCGCATCCGCGGCTACCCGATCAAGATCGTGCTGCCCGAGAACGTGTCACCCGAACGCCGCCAAGCTCTGGAGGTCTTCGGAGCCGAGATCATCCCATCACCCGGGGAGGAGGGCTCCAACGGCGCCGTTCGCCTGGCTCGTCAGCTGGCCGACGAGAACCCCGAGTGGGTGTTCCTCTACCAGTACGCCAACGAAGCCAACCCCCGGGCCCATTACACGACCACCGGACCGGAAATTCTGCGCGACGTCCCCGACATCACCCACTTCGTGGCCGGTCTGGGCACCAGTGGAACCCTCATGGGAGTTGGGACCTACCTCAAGGAACAGAAGCCCGACGTACAGGTGCTGGCCGTCGAGCCGCCTTCCGGCGAACTTGTCCAAGGCCTCCGCAACCTCGACGACGGGTACATCCCGCCGGTCTTTGAGAAGTGGGGCGGCCTCGACCTCCTGGACGGCAAACGCATCGTGCGGCCCCGGGAGTCCATCGAATACACACGTCGACTGGCCGACACGTGCGGCATCTTCGCCGGCCTCTCGGCCGGAGCGGCCCTCGCCGGGGCGGTCCGGGTAGCCGAGCAGGTCCCTGAGGGAGAGACGGCCACCGTGGTGTTCGTCGTTTGTGACGCTGGGTGGAAGTACCTTTCCACTGGTGCTTGGACCGGCGACCTCGATGAGGCGGCGGCCAACGCTGAAAGCATCATCTACTTCTAGGGTGACCGGCCACCGGTCGCCGACCGGGAGGACACGTGCGATCTGACGGACGCGCCGACGACGAACTGCGACCGCTCTCCTTCGAGCGAGACTTCACCGAGATGGCTGCTGGCTCCTGCCTGGTCACCTTCGGACGGACCCGGGTGCTGTGCACCGCCTCACTGGGCGACGGCGTCCCCCCATGGCTACGTAATACCGGCCGGGGCTGGGTGACCGCCGAGTACTCAATGCTCCCCGGGTCCAGCAACGAACGGATCCGCCGCCGCACCTCAGGGCGCGACCAGGAGATCCAACGACTTATCGCTCGCTCGTTGCGAGCCGTGGTCGACCTGGAGGCCATGCCCGAGATGGAGGTCACGGTGGACTGCGACGTGCTCCAAGCCGACGGTGGTACCCGGACGGCCTCGATCTGTGGCGGCTACATCGCCCTCCACGACGCTTTCACCCGAATGGTGGCTGATGGCACCATGCCTGCTTTGCCGATCCTCGACGAACTGGCCGCTATTTCGGTAGGCATCGTGGATGGGTCGCCCCTCCTGGACCTCCCTTACTCCGAGGACTCCACCGCCGAGGTGGACTTCAACGTGGTTATGACCGGCTCCGGCCGCTTCGTCGAGGTACAGGGCACCGCCGAGGGTCGGGCCTTCGACCGGTCCCAACTCGACGCTCTGGTCGACCTGGCAGCCACTGGGATCTCCCAAATCGTGGACGTCCAAAGAACCGTCTTGGCCGATCCCCCGACCGCCCGCCCCTGACAGTTGGACATGGGCCACCACACCGCGTCTCTGACCGCGCCGTGACCGTTCGGTCCCGGCTGGTAGTGGCCAGCGCCAACCCCGACAAGGTGGCCGAGATCGCCCTAGTTCTCAAAGGCCTGGTCGACCTCGAACCTCGACCCCCTGACCTCCCCGACGTGGTCGAGGACGGCGACACCCTCGAAGACAATGCCCGGCTGAAGGCCGTCGCTGTCTGCGAGGCCACCGGTCGAGCTGCGGTGGCCGACGACACCGGCCTGGAGGTCGACGTTCTGGGTGGGGCGCCCGGCGTACGGTCGGCCCGCTACGCCGGCGACAACGGAGACTCGGCGGCCAACACGGCCCGGCTCCTGTCCGAGCTCCACGGGATTCCCACCGGTCGCCGCACAGCCCGGTTCCGCACAGTGGCTCTCGTACGACGCCCGGACGGCACCGAGGTGGTGGCCACCGGAACGGTGGAGGGTCGTATCGCCGAAGCACCGACCGGCGACGGCGGATTCGGCTACGACCCAGTCTTCGTGCCCGTCGAGGGCGACGGCCGGACCTTCGCCGAAATGGGCGATGAGAAGCACGACATTTCGCACCGGGGCCGGGCCTTTCGAATCCTGGCCCGGCGCCTGGCCGCCTACGGCTGACCGCTGATTGGCGAGATCAGTTCGGCGAAACCGGCGTCTCGGAGAACCGACGCCCCAGGAAGCGGTCGAATTCGGCATCGGTTACCGGCTCGGAGAAGTGGAACCCCTGGGCCAGGTCGCACCGCAAGCGTCGGAGGCTTCGCAGCTGCGACTCGGTTTCCACACCCTCGGCCACCACTTGCAATCCCAGGCTGTGGGCCAGAGCCACCGTCCCAGTAACGATGGCCGTGTCGTCTCGTCCCTCGTCGCCATCTTCCGGCTCGTCCAAGCCAGAGACGAACGACCGGTCAATCTTCAGAAAGTCAATGGGAAAGCGCTTCAGATAGGCCAGCGATGAGAAGCCGGTCCCAAAATCGTCGAGGCCGATCCGGACCCCAAGAGCGGTCAACTCGCTGAGCACCATCTCGGTCACCGGGTTGGCGGCAATCAGGGCACTCTCGGTGAACTCCAAAGCCACTTGCTCGGGCTGAACGGCATTGTCGGCAACCGCATCGGCCACAACAGCGGGGAACGTTGGATCGGCCAACTGGCGGGCAGAGACGTTGACGGCCACGCTGAGCGTCGGGCCGTCGCCGATCCGCCGGGCCTCCCAGGTGGCCAGGCGACCTACGGCAATGGTCAGCACCCGGGCCCCCAAGTCAGCGATCAGGCCGCTGTCCTCGGCGATGTCGATGAACTGGGCCGGCTGGAGTAACTCGCCTGAAGTACCGCGGATTCGGGCCAGTGCCTCAGCGCCGGTTACCGCCCCGTCCGAGAGGCGGACCACAGGCTGGAAGTGGACCTCGATCCGGTCCTCCTCCAGGGCGGCCCGGAGCTCCTGCTCGACCGAATGGCGGCGCACCGCCTGGGCCCGTAGGTGGTCCCCGAACAACTCGGCCCGGTCCCGACCCTGCTCCTTAGCCCGGTACATGGCCGTATCGGCGTCCCGTAGGAGGTCGGCCGGTGTCTCGGCACCGTGGGCTACGGCGATTCCCACGCTGGCCGACACCACCGTCGAGTCGCTACCCAGCAGGATGGGGCGGGCCAAGGCTGTTCGCACCCGCTCGGCGGCGGCAAGGGCGTCAGTGGTGCGGATCATGTCGCCGATTACCACCACGAACTCGTCTCCACCTAGACGGGCCACCGTGTCGCCAGGCCTCACCGTTTGGAGCAGCCGTCGAGCCGCTTCCCGGAGCAGGTCGTCGCCGGCTCCGTGTCCTAGTGAGTCGTTGACCACCTTGAACCGGTCTAGATCCAAGAACAGCACGCCCACCATCCGGTCGTGACGCGCCGACCGGTGCAAGGCGTCCTGCAGACGGTCCAGGAGCAGTGCCCGGTTAGGGAGCCCGGTCAGCTCGTCGTGGAACGCCCGCTCCTCAAGCTGCGCTGCTACCTCCACGCGTTCGGTTACGTCTCGGGCGTTGACCACCACACCGGCTACCGCAGGGTTGCCCAACAAATTGGTGGCCACGATCTCCATGTGGCGCCAGCCGCCGGTGGCGTGGGCGATCCGGGCTTCAAAGGCCGGCGACATACCCGGTCGGGCTACCACCTCTCCGGCCCGTTCAGCCAACTCACCGACGTCGTCGGGGTGTACGAGTTCGCCCACCGGCACACCCTCCATTTCGTGGGCTTCCCGGCCCAAGATGCGGGCCACGGCCGGGCTGGCGTACAGGATCCGCCCGTCCTCGCCGATTACACACACCAGGTCCGATGCGTGCTCTACGAGAGCAGCAAGGCGCATCTCGGTAGCCTCCACCCGCTGCTGGGCTGCGTGGAGGTCAGTCAGGTCACGGGCCATCATCGAGATGGCATCCACTACACCTTCGGCATCGCGGTGGGCCACCAACACGGCAGACACTGGGACCGTCGGACCGTCGCTAATCAGGCGCAGCTCACCTCGCCACGCCCCACCACTACGCACGGCGGGTAGGGCGGTAGTGGCGTACTGGGCCTGGGACCAGCCGTCCAGCAGGTCCAACAACCGCGGGGGAGCAGCACCGACCCGACCGCCGATGTGGTGCAGCATGGCGTCGTTGGCCCACACCACCAGCTCGCCTGACGGGTCCAGAACGGCCACCGGGTCGGGGCTGGATTCCAGCACCCGCGTCAACTCGTGGGCTCGCCGTGTCTCGTCGACCTCGTCGGAGACGTCGGTAACGGTCAGCAGCGCGCCGCTCGGACCACCCGGGCCGGTTAGAGGCACCGTGGATAGATCCAGCCACCGAGAGGTGCCGTCGTCGAGCAACAGGCGGAGGCGGCCTCGGAGGGCCACCCCGTCGACCAAAGTTCGGCGAAGGTCGGCCAGGAATTCTGAACGACCATCCGAGTCGATGATCGTGATCCAGCCCTCGCCTTGAGCATCGATCGGATCCTGGCCGGTGGCCTGCGCCCACCGCGCGTTCACCCGCACCAGCCGGCCCTCGGTATCCAGTCGAGCCATTCCCGACGGAGCAGCGTCGACCAGTGCGTCGAGAACCTGGAGGTCGGACGACATGTCAGGGAATGGTTCAGTCACGTGCGGACGGGGGGACTCGAACCCCCACGCCTCTCGGCGCCGGCTCCTAAAGCCGGTGCGTCTGCCAGTTCCGCCACGTCCGCTTCTATGAGCCTACGGGCCGGCAGTCATCAGCTGGGGCTCAGCGCATCTCTCCGCGTCGCACGATTACCTGATCGATGATCCCGTACTCTCGGGCCTCCTCGGCGGTAAACCACCGGTCCCGGTCACTGTCAGCTTCGATCGTCTCCACCGACTGGCCGGTGTGCTCGGCGATCCGCTCCTGGAGCATTTTCTTCGTATACGCCATCTGCTCGGCCTGGATAGCGATATCAGATGCCTGGCCCCGGACCCCGCCCAGAGGCTGATGCATCATGATCCGAGCGTGGGGTAGGGCGTAACGCTTACCGGGAGCTCCAGCACACAACAGAAATTGGCCCATCGATGCGCCCAGACCCATACAGATGGTGCCTACCTCGGGACCGACAAACTGCATGGTGTCGTAGATAGCCATGCCTGATGTCACCGACCCGCCGGGCGAGTTGACGTACAACCAGATCGGCTTGTCGGGATCCTGAGCTTCCAGGAAGAGCATCTGGGCGATGATGAAGTTCGCCACGTCGTCGTTGACATCGGTCCCCAGGAAGACGATGCGGTCTTTCAGCAGGCGGGTGTAGACGTCAAAGCGTCCAAGCTCCAAGCCTTCGGTATCGACAGATGTGGCGCGGGTCAGGGGAGGGGGAGCGAGAGGGGTGTCCATGACGGCGCAGGGTAGCGGCGTGTCCGGTCAGGCCTGCGCCGCTTCGGCACGGGCCCGAAGGTCAGCCACAGCGTGTTCAAGGCCTTCGTCATCTCGGAATAGGGCGCTACCCGACACCAGCCGGTCGGCGCCAGCGGCTACCACGGCGCCTACCGTGGTCGGGCCGATGCCGCCGTCCACCTCGACGGCACAGTCGTAGCCGTCGAGCAGCGACGCCACCTCGACCACCTTGGATTCCATGGTCTCGATGTAGGACTGCCCGCCGAAGCCCGGGTTAACAGTCATAACGAGAACCACCCCAACCAGATCGCGCACGTTGCGGACTACCTCGGCCGGGGTGTGCGGGTTCAGTGCCACGCCGGGGGTGGCTCCCAAGTCGGCGATATGGGCCAGTGTTCGGTGGAGGTGATCGCAAGCCTCGGCGTGGACCAGCACCGTCGAACAGCCCGCCTCCACGTAGCGTTCCACCAGACGGTCGGGCTCAACAACCATCAGGTGGGCCTCAAACTCCAAGTCGACCAACGGTCGGGTAGAGGCGATCACGTCGGGACCGAAGGTCAGGTTGGGGACGAACACGCCGTCCATGACGTCCCAGTGGATGAGATCCACCCCGGCCTTCTCCAGGGCCATGATTTCGTCACCTAGGCGAGAGAAGTCGACCGGCAGAACCGACGGCGCGATGGAGAGGGGGCGGGCCACGGCTCGACCCTAACCGAGCGCCTCGGTCGGCCTACGGCGAAATCGGAGGCCCTCAACATACGGATAGAAGTCGGGCAGGTCTCGGCGAGCGAGACTGTCCTGAACTCCTTTCCAGAAGGCCGGGGTGTACAGATCGGAGTGCACCTCGTCGAACCGTTGACGGACCTCGGGCGACACATCGTTAGGGAAGGCCATGAAGGTCGGAAACTGCTCAGGGAACACGTCGCCCGGCTCGATGGAGAACCACGGCTGAGAGCGCATCTCGTCGGACGGGTCATCGGACTGGGGGATGGACCGGAATCGACACTCCTCCAGTAACACGAGCTCGTCGTAGTCGTAGAAGACGACATTGCCGTGACGGGTCACCCCGAAGTTCTTAGTGAACAGATCTCCGGGGAACACGTTGGCTGCCGCCAGATCTTTGATGGCCCAACCCCAGTCAATGGCGGCCGCCACCGCCTTGTCGGTCGTCATCTCCCGCAGGTAGAGATTCAGTGGGTACACCTGCCGCTCGCTGTAGACGTGGTTGATGACCACCCGGTCACCCTCCACCCAGACCGAATCCGCCGCGGTGGCTAGCAGGTCGTCAAGCAACTCGGGGTCGAAGCGGTCCCGGTCAAAGGACAGATTCTCAAATTCCCAGGCTTCCACCATGCGACCTACCCGGTCACGGTTGTACACCAGGGCGTAGCGGCGTTTCACCGCCTCCCGAGTGGTGTTCTTGGGTGGATCGAACCGGTCCTTGATGATCTTGAACACCACGTTGAACGACACCAGCGTGAAGACGGCCATGACCATCCCCGGCGTGCCCCGGGTACGGACGAACTTGTCGTGGGAGTGTTCGAGGTGTCGGTATAGGGAGCGGTAAAGACTGGTCTTGCCATGCTGAGGAAATCCGACCGCCGTGTAGAGCTCGGCCAGCGACTTCATGGGCAGCAGAGACTTCAGGAAGCCCACCAACTCCGACGGGTTGGGCCACTCCACGAAGAAGTACGACCGGGTGAAACTAAATAGGCGGCTGGCCTGAGACTCAGTAACCAGCACCGTGTCGACCCGCAGACCGTCGTCCTCATGGAGGATAGGGAACACGATGGGAGTAATTCGGTTGAGTTGACGCAGGCGGCCCACCAGGTAGGCAGCCTTATTCCGGTAAAAGACAGGTCGCAGCATGTCGATTCCGTCGGCTTCCAGACTGTCCCACTCCTCGAGGAGGTAGGAGTCGATACGGGCTGCCACCTGACGAGAGTCGGCTTCCAGGTCGGCCCACGGGGCGCCGAAGTCGTAGGCCTCCAGAATCTCGCGGACCATGGCTGCCGTGTCCCGAACTCGGGTTGCCGTGGTGAACAGTTCGGCTCGCCCCTCGCCCCGGGGGACCGACGTGGCACCGAACCAGCGCAATTCCACATCGTTGTCCACCCCGATGGTGGTGAAGACCCTTCGGGTTACCGAGTTGAAGAAGGTCTCGGCCAGTACAAGGTCGGACCGCTGGGCCACCCGGCGCTTGTAGTGGGATCGAGCAGTCCGCCAGGCGCCGCGCCGGTCAGCTACCCCGTCGACTAGTGGTCGGACGCGGTCCACAGTCTCGAGGACGGTGGACCGGTGAAGGTCCAGACGCTGGCGCGAATCGTCCTCCTGCTCGGTCCACTCTCGTTCGGCGAAGTGGCGCTGGGCCCGTTTGGAGACCTTTCGGAACCCGGCGATGTAGTCCACGAACCCGGCCAGGATCGTGTCAGCGATCTGTCGCCCTGCCTCCTCGGAAGTAGGTTCGTCGGCCATCAGCTCGACCTCTCAGCCTCTGGTCCGGTGAACTCCTGCCAGGTGGGATCAGCGGCGGGCAGCGTGCCCCAGCCATCGTGGTTACGGGGCCAGTCGGCGGGCGGAAGACCCAGGGGGCTGGCCCCGACCTCAGCCCCGTAGAAGAGCTGGTGGATGCGACGCACGAAGAGCCAGACACCGTCGACGCGTCGGTAGGCGTCGTCATAGCGAATGGCTTGGTGAATCCACCGGTCGCCATCCTGGACCTCGGCCTTGCAGTACACGTGGCCGGAGGCGTCGTCGGGTCCCTGCAAGTCGATCTGATGGGTGCCCACGTTGAGGATGGTCACCCCGACGGACCGGAGCTGCTCAGCGAAGGACTCCCGGAGGGCATCGTGTCCGCTGGCGTCGCGTCTCACCCGCACGTCGGGAACGAACAGGGCAACTAGCGCGTCGAGGTCTCGACGGTCGGTGGCCACCGCGTAGCGGGCCACCAGTTGGCGAATCTCGGCCTCGGCGACCAGACGATCCAGGGGCGAGACTCCGGCCGTCACGTTCCGCCTCCGCCCACCCGCTGGTCGGCCCATCCACCTGGTGTGCGACCGTCGGTTCTGACCCTTCGGGAACCAAACCGCCAGACGTCGTCAACCAGCCAGTAGACGTCCTGGTAGCGACCCCAGTGGTCGATGCCCCGGTCGGTCATGACCGTGAAGTAAGCGTGCCCAGTGGCGTACTCCCGGTCGGTGACAGTGAGCAGGAGCCCACTGACGTGATGCTGGAGAAACTTCGGCCCGTCGGCATCGACGACTGAGTCCCGGGTGTCGGTGAAGATTGACCGAATCGCGTCGACGCCCTCGTAGGTGACACCATCGCCGATGTCCATAGAGGCGCCGTTGGCGAACAGGGCCAGCAACTCATCGAACCGACCCCGGTCGCCGTGAGCGTTATAGGCCGCGACGAGGTCGCGGATCTGCTCGCGGGCGTCGAGTTCCCAGGCTTCCATGGGGTCCTTCCCGTTCGGGGTCGACCACTAGCGTGCCCGACAATGGGCCACCTCCACGATATCCGCGACCGATTTCCCGGCATTCCAGGCGACTGGGCCCGTTTCGACGGCCCGGCCGGCACCCAAGTGGTGGACTCGGCCATCGAAGCGGCAGCCGACTGGCAGCGGAGTGGAGACAACGCCAACGCCCATGGAGCCTTTGCCGCCTCGGCGGCCTGTGACGCCCTGGCCGAGCGGACCAGCGCCTCGATGGGTCGACTGCTGGGTGCTGATCCGGCAGGCATGGTGTTCGGCCCCAGCACGACGGCCAACATGATGGCCCTGACCCGGGCCATAGCCCGCGATCTGGGACCGGGCGACGAGGTGGTGTGCACGACACTGGATCACGACTCGAATGTGGCGCCGTGGCTACTTATGGCTCGGGACACGGGGGCCAAGGTACGCATGGCCCGGTTCGACGCCTCGACCGGCCGCCTCCCAGTCGAGGCAGTAGTCGATTTAGTAGGGCCGACCACCCGGTGGGTGGCCGTCACCGGTTCGTCTAACGCCGTGGGGACCATTCCCGACACAGCGGCCATTACGGCGGCCGCTCACGCCGCTGGCGCCCGGGTGGTGGTTGACGGCGTGCACCTGACTCCACACCAGCCCGTCGACGTCGGCACCTTAGGCTGCGACGTCTTTACCACCTCGTCGTACAAGTGGTACGGCCCACACGCTGGGATCATGTGGGTTGAGCCCGGCCTGCTCGACTCCCTGTCTTCCTACAAAGTTCGACCGGCGCCCGACGTCGGGCCGGGGCGCCTGCAGTACGGCACGCCGTCGTGGGAGGGTCTAGCCGGGATTGATGCCGCTGCTTGTTTCTTGCTGGACGTAGGCCTGGAGGAAATCGCTGCCCATGAGGCGAAGCGGTTCGCCCGTCTGTTGGATGGCCTCCACAAGATCGACGGTGTACGGGTAGTGGGCCCCCAGGACATCGTCGACCGGGCCCCGACCTTGATGTTTGAGGTCGAGGGCAAGCCCCCGGCCTCGGTGGCCGAAATGCTGGCCGACGCTCAGGTGTCCGTTTGGGACGGCCACAACTACGCCGTAGAGGCCATGATTCCGCTGGGACTGGACGCCGAGGATGGCGCGGTGCGGGCTGGGATCAGCGTCTACACGACTGACCAAGACGTAGAACGCTTACTGGCTGCGGTCACCGACGTGGTCGACCGGCCGATATCGGTATGACCGGGCACAACCTGCCGGTTGACAGGAGTGCCGTGACCGGGGGCGGCTGGTACTACCCACCGGAGGCCCGACGCTTCGTGAACTGTCCGACCAGGCTGTGATAGCAAATCGACAAGGTTTCTGACGGACCGTCAGATACGGCAGACTGATAGCCCATGGGGACCCCGGATGTCGAGCAGACCGTAGAAGACGACCGCAGGGGAAAGCGGCCCCTAGACGGTGTAAGGATCCTGGCCGTCGAACAGATGGCTGCCCTGCCGTTTGCTACCCAGTTGCTGGCCCGTCTGGGGGCCGAGGTGGTCAAGATCGAACACCCAACCACCGGCGATAGCGGCCGGGGCTCTCACCCCGCCGTGACCGATCCGAACGGACGGCCCGTAGGTGCCACCTTCCTGCGTAACAACCTGAACAAGCAGAGCCTTGCCATCGACCTTAAGCATCCCGAGGGCGTGGACCTAGTACTGCATCTGGCACAGCGCTTCGATGTGTTTGGCGAGAACTTCCGAGCCGGCACGGCCGACCGTCTAGGCATCGGCTATGAGGCGGTCCGGGCCACCCATCCAGCGGTCGTATACCTGTCGATCTCCGGGTTCGGACAAGACCCGGCCTCTCCCTACCGGGATATGGGTGCTTACGCGGCGATCGTTGAGGGCATGTCCGGGATCTACGAGTACAAACGGGCCCCGGGGCGACCCCCGGCCGCCAACCCAGTTGGCGCATTGGGCGATATCAGCTCGGCTCTCTTCGGTGCCGTGGGGGTGCTCGCCGCCCTACGCCACCGGGACCACACCGGCGTCGGCCAGCACATCGACGTAGCCATGTTGGACGCCACGGTGGCTATGACCGACATCGTGGCCAACTTCCACTCCCTCGGCGTCGAACGGGAGTGGGGGAGCGGCATCGGCATCGTGGAGACGTTTGCCGCCTCCGACGGGCACTTCGTGCTGCAATGCGTACGAGAACACCACTTCGCCACCCTGTGTGCCGAGATTGGATACCCCGAGTTAGTCGACGACAAGCGCTTCGCCACCCGAGCTGGATGGCAGGATCATCTAGACGACGTGCTTCGCCCGGCTATCGAGTCGTGGGCCTCCGACCGGTCGCTGGCCGAAGTGGTGGGCATTCTGTCTGGCGCCGGGATGGCTTGTGGTCCATCTCAGACCAGCGCCCAGGTCGTGGCCGATCCGCACCTGGACGTTCGCAACATGCTGATCGAGACAATTCCCTCTGACGACGGGAACCCCGTCCTGGTACCCGGTAATCCGGTCAAGCTTTCTGAAATTCCCGAGGTCCCCGACGAACGAGCCCCGTGGCTAGGAGAGCACACCGACCGGGTACTGGCCGACGAGCTAGGGCTAGGCGCTGATGAGCTAACCGACCTCCGGTTCCGCGGCGTCATCGGCGCCACCTGACCCGGCGCCTACTCTGGCTCCTGACAGGGAACCACCGGCGATCCGGGAGGGGGTGACGACATGACGGAGACCCGTCGACTGACCCAGTTCAGCCACGGCGCCGGTTGAGGCTGCAAGCTCGCCCCTGGTGAGCTGGCGCACGTCGTGCGCCGCCTAACCCCCGTGACCGATCCCGACCTGCTGGTCGGTGTTGCCACCGGCGACGACGCCGCCGTGTGGCGCCTGGACGACCAGCGTGCTCTGGTGGTCACGGCCGACTTCATCACCCCGGTCGTCGACGACGCTCGGATTTGGGGTCGCGTGGCGGCCGCCAACGCAGTATCCGACGTGTACGCCATGGGAGGCTGGCCGCTGCTGGCCCTCAACTTGGTGGGGTGGAACAGTGAGGAACTGTCGAGTGACCTACTGGCTGAGGTTCTTCTCGGAGCGCAGGACGTAGCGACCGAGGCCGGATTCGTGATCGCCGGAGGGCACACCGTTGACGATCCGGAGCCCAAGTTCGGCCTAGCCGTCGTGGGCGAGGTCCACCCCGACCGCGTCTTGACCAATGCCGGGTTCCGACCCGACGACTTCCTGGTCCTGTCTAAACCACTGGGTGTAGGCGTGACCACCACGGCCATCAAGCGGGGCGATGCCCCTTCCGAACTGGTGACCGAGGTCTTGGATTCCATGGTTCGTCTCAACGACGATGCAGCCCGGATCGCAGTGGAGGCAGGCGCCACAGGCGCCACCGACGTGACCGGCTTCGGCCTCTTGGGTCACCTCGGCCGGGCGCTGGTCGAATCCGGCCTGGACGCCCGTCTGGAGGTAGACGCCGTGGCCGTTCCGAACGGGGTCCGGGCTCTGGTCGAATCGGGGGCTATACCGGGAGGCAGCCGCCGCAACCTGGCCTGGGCCGACGAGCGGCTAGATCGCGGAAGTATCGACGAGTTGGATGTCCTGGTGCTGGCCGACGCTCAGACCTCTGGGGGCCTCCTGTTCGGTGTCGCTGAGGACAAGGTAGATGACGTGGTGGTGGCTTTGAAGGCCTCCGATCACCGGCCGTCGGTGGTCGGACAGACTGCAGTCGGCGAAGGCCTCATCACCCTGGTCTGACGGGCCCCGTCGCTTCCGCCGACCTAAGGTCGCCTGGTGGCCCGTCGTCTCCCCCTGGAGATCCCGCAGTCTGTCGGTGAACTGACAGCGGGTTGGCTGACCGACGCTGTCCGCTCCTCCGGTCTAGTCCAGGACTCTCGCGTCGTGGGCTTCGAGGCTGGGAGTCCGGGTTCAGGCGTGGGCTTCCAGGGCCAGACCATTCGGGTCTCGCTGGACTGGGATGTCAACGAACCGGATGCCCCGACGGCCGTACTTGTCAAGTTCCCCAGCGCCAACCGGGGCAACCGTGGTCTAGGCGAAACCGAGGGCGCCTACGACCGGGAGTTCGACTTCTACGAGCGCTTCTCGGCCGACTTCCCTGTGCGGGTACCGCGCCTCGTCTACTCGGTGCGGGACCCCGGGCCCCCACAGGTCGCCCGAAAGCGCCAGGAACAGATCGTGAACGGCCTACCGACTCCGCTTCTGCGCTTCATCGGCCGCCACGCTCGACGGCTCCTCCGGGCCTCGAACCGCCGCTACGCCCTGGTACTGGAGTACGTGCCTGATGCCCGGGTCACCACAGCCCTGGACCTGCCCCCCGAGGAAGACCTATCGACGATCCTGGCCACCTTGGCCCGCATGCACGCTTACTTCTGGCGCCGACCGGTCCTGGCTGACAAGACGGTCATCGAGTGGTCGATGGTGACCCAGATGCCGAACGCTATGAACGGCGTATACCAGGCCTGGCGCGATGACGTGGTGCTCCGGGACCCTGAGGTGTTCACCGATCGGTTCATGCGTCACGCCGACTGGTTCAGAGACCACATCGTCGACCTAGTGGCTCATCTGGACGAGCCACTCTCGTTCCGCCACGGCGACTGTCGGACCGACAACATGCTGTTTGCTGCCACCGGCCTAGTACTGGTCGACTTCGGCGTCATGGGGTCGGGGCGACCGGCCGGCGACGTGGCTTACCTGCTGTCGGAGACCATCCCGCCGGGCCCCGGAGCCCGGGACACTTTCCTCCGGCTTTGCCGCGAGTACCACGGGGCCCTGGTTGCCGCTGGAGTCGACGACCACCCATTGGACGAGTTCCTCGAAGACTGCGACATCGTGCTGGCTCTTCAGGCCTATCGGACGGTTCTCATCGAAGGCGCCTATGAGGCGGACTACGGCGGCGATTCATTGGCCCACCTGTGGGGGCCCCGTATCGGGTCCCTCCTGTGCAAGGAGCCACCCAACCGCTGATAGACAGCAGTCAGGTCAGCGGATCCGCGAATCCGGGCGGTCGCCAGAATCGAATCCGGCGGCACCGTCCAGGAGCGCCGCCTTGTCAGTAGCCGTGCTCAGGATAGAGGCCGCCATGGTGCGGCTCCCCAGGCGACCCAGGTCCTGAGCGGCCCAGATGGCCCGCAGAGTTCCCTGCACGGCCTGCGGCGGGTTGGCAGCGATGGAGGCCGCCAAGCGGGCCGACGCGTCGACCAGATCGTCAGTCGGGACCACCTCGGTGACTAGACCCATGCGCAGGGCTGCTTGAGCCGAGATCCGCTCGGCATTACCAGTCAGCGACATGCGAATCACCTCACCGAACGGCATCCGGTCGAGCATCTTCATGGGCTCGTAGACCGCGGGCATTCCGTAGGTCACGTGGGGGTCGAAGAAGGTGGCGTGCTCAGCGGCGATCAGGATGTCGCACTCGCCGAGAAAGTAGAAGGCGCCACCGCAGGCCATGCCGTTGACGGCGGCAATCACGGGCTTCCAGAGGTCGTTGGACTTCGGGCCCAGCCAGTCGCCGGGATCGTCGTACATAAAGTTGTTGGACGTGCCGTACAACGACGATGAGTCGCCCAGAGCCGTAAACGGCTCGTTGCGGTCAATGCCCACGCAAAAAGCCTGTTCGCCGGCGCCGGTCAGGACGACGACGCGAACCTCGTCGTTAGTGCGCAGTGAGCGCCACAGGTTCCGGCACTCCTCCTGCATCAACGCGGTGAAGGCGTTGTGGGCTTCCGGTCGGTTCAGGGTCACCCAGGCCACACGGTCCCGTTCCTCAACCACCAAGGTCTCGTAGTTGGCCATCGTTGGTGCCTCCGGTGTCCATCGGGGTGGTCCCTCTGGCCAGATGGTAGGTCGAGACGATCTTTCAGGTGGTCGTCGGACCGTTCACCCGGCCGGGCCGGTGGATTCAGTCGCCGGTACCCTTAGAAACGGGCCAAGACCGTCCGTCGTCTTCCCCGTCCGGGAGGGGCCATGAGCGAAGAGTTGGAATACCGGCCCTTCGACTGCGACAACCACTACTACGAGGGTCCCGATGCCTTCAC
>Ga0066857_10000465_pt1 | contig 15060 bp, 18 predicted proteins | sample ETNtaG_2_FD_65602 | JGI IMG/M metagenome (GOLD analysis project Ga0066857, IMG submission 65602) | Marine microbial and viral communities from oxygen minimum zone, Eastern Pacific Ocean - ETNP201406SV203 | ecosystem: Environmental > Aquatic > Marine > Oceanic | place: Pacific Ocean: Eastern...
GAATAAAATCAGAACCGCTTGGCATAAGCGTTTGGTCATCTCTTCCTGGAAATGTATCAACAATATGATCAATTGTTGCAAACACTTGGTTGGGATTACGAATTTTAATATTTCTTTCTTCTAAGGATTTAAGGGCGATACTCCCAGTTCTCTCATGAAGAAAGATTCTATCAATATAGATTAGTTCGTCTCCGTCACCTAAGTTTTTGATTGAATGTTGATTCCAAATCTTTTCAAATAGTGTTTGGGCCATGAATGTCTCGGTAATAATGGTTAGACATTATAGGAAAATTTCCAAACAACGTCATTTATTGCTTTTTTTATTCTTGAATTAGATTAGAGATCTTGAAACCCTAAAGAAGTGTAAGATAGGTTGAAAACCAAACAAAAAATAAAAATATAATTTAATGCTTGAAGGTATTCGCATAATAGAATTAGAAGGCCTAGGCCCAGGCCCATTTGCTGCAATGATGTTAGCTGACTTAGGTGCTGATGTTATTGTAGTGCATCGCCCATCGTCATCTGTTCCTTCAATGCCTGAGCAAAATATAATTGATCGAGGCAAACGATCTATTGTTCTCGACCTTAAAAATAAAGATGATTTAACAAATATGAAAAAACTTATTGCTACTGCTGACGGTCTCATTGAGGGGTTTAGGCCTGGCGTGATGGAAGGGTTAGGTCTAGGGCCAGAGGTTATTCTTAAAAATCACCCAGGTTTGGTGTATGGGCGTATGACAGGTTGGGGACAAAATGGCCCTAAAGCCAAAGATGCAGGACACGATCTTAATTATATCGCTCTCTCAGGTGCTTTATGGTATGCCTCATCAGCCGGCACACCACCGTTTACACCACCAACATTGGCAGGGGACATTGGGGGTGGTGCATTGTATTTAGTCGCAGGTATATTAGCAGGATTGTTAAGAGCTCAAAACACCGGCAAGGGCACGGTTATTGACGCAGCAATTGTCGATGGTTCAGCGCATATGATGAATCTATTAATGTCCACCCAAGCTGCAGGTTTACTCAGTCCAAACAGAGGAGAGAGTTTTCTTGACGGACCTCCATGGAGTCGATGTTATGCTTGTGCAGATGATGAATGGGTTTCTGTGCAGTGTCTTGAACCAAAATTCTATGCTGTCTTTATAGAGAAATTAGACCTGAAGAATGACCCAGATTTTAACCAACAAATGGATCAATCCGTTTGGCCTAAAATGACAGCAAGACTCGAACAACTCTTTTCTCAATACCCTTTGAAACATTGGCAAGAGCTTTTTGAAAATTCTGACGCGTGTGTTGCTCCGGTCTATAGGCCTCAAGAATCTAATAATCACCCGCATATTGCTGAGCGTGATATTTGGTTTAAAGCAAATCAAGAATTACAAGCCAGACCAGCCCCAAGATTTGATGATGAAATTCGAGAACCAAAGCCAAGTCCTAGAAGAGGTGAACATACACAAGAAATTTTAAACAGTATTTTGTAAGATTTGAGGGTGGTGAAATTGAAATGTTAAATCATATAGATAAAAAGAACAGACCAACAATGGTGGATATTTCCTCAAAGGAAACCACTAAAAGGTCTGCAACGGCAACAGCAAGGATCATTTTTCCTGAAGTGATCAAGGACCGTTTTAGAGACGGTGATTTGCAAACAAAAAAAGGCCCTGTCATTGATACCGCAATAATTGCCGGTACCATGGCAGTTAAGAAAACTCATGATCTTATTCCATTTTGTCATCCTCTAAATATTAATGCCTGTCATATCTCAATCGAGCCGGATGATAATCAGGATTTCATAATCACCTGTGAAGTGGACATAGAGCATAAAACAGGTGTTGAAATGGAAGCCTTAACAGGAGTATCAATAGCAGCATTAACTGTTTATGACATGTGTAAATCTCTAAGTCATGAAATCGTTATCAGTGATATTTCTCTTCAAAGAAAAACAGGCGGCAAAACAGATATAGATATTTCTTAAAAGGACTAAATATCATGACACCACTTAATGGTTTAATCTTAACAGGGGGTTATAGCCGAAGAATGGGTCAAGATAAGGCTCTTATAAATTTAGAAGGAACCACTTTACTTGATAGAACTTATAATCTATTAAACTCATTTATAGAACGGGTTTATGTTTCCATTAGAAGCGATCAAAGTAATGAGGCTGAACGAGCTCAATACCCATTGATTATTGATCAGGTTGGTTATTCTGGTCCTATTGCTGGGATTTTATCTGCTGGAGATTTCGATCCTCATTCCGGTTGGTTAGTGGTCGCTTGCGATATGCCATTTCTTGATAGGCAAACTATCGATCAACTGATTGATGCCAGGAATCCAGAGACAACTGCAACCCTTTTTCAGTCCATAGACGGATCAGTTGTGGAACCCTTATGTGCAATCTATGAACCAAGATTTTTTACTGCCATTTCATCTGATTTGAAATTAATAGAAAATTTCAGTCCTCGGGAAGCATTATCAAAAATGGATCTAGAGATTCTTAACCCATTGAATCCAGACGCATTGTTTAGTGCGAATCTTTCAATTGAAGAGATAATTAATTGACTTAGATGATCATTCATTACTTGCATAATAGTGTTCATTTCGATAATTTCTCGTTTATACATAACCATTTGAGCATTGATAATGAGTAAAGAATCAAAAATACCATCACGTGAAGATGCCGAAGAGGCAGTTAAAACTTTAATAAAATGGGCTGGCGATGACCCCAACAGAGAAGGGATGATTGAAACACCTAAGCGTGTTGCTAAAGCCTATAGCGATTGGTTCAGTGGTTACAATGAGGATCCTCATGAGTTTTTGAATCGTACTTTTGAAGAAGTTGAAGATTACGATGAAATGGTGACCTTAAGAGGAATTGATTTTGAGTCACACTGTGAGCATCACATTGCTTTGATTACAGGGAAGGCTTATGTGGCTTATCTACCTAAGAATAAAGTCGTTGGAATTAGTAAATTAGCTCGAGTCGTTGACACTTATGCTCGACGTTTTCAAGTTCAGGAAAAAATGACTAAACAAATTGCCAACTCCATTGAAGAGGTTTTACAACCTAAAGGGGTTGGTGTAGTTATTGTTGCTAGGCATGCGTGTATGACCACCCGAGGTGTTCACAAAAGTAATGTGGATATGGTAACCAGCACTATGACAGGTGGTTTTAGAACTAACGATGCTACTCGATTAGAATTTATGAATACCATAGGTAATATTACTCTAGAAGGCTGATGACTCACACAATCTCAACTTTTGAAGATTTTAAGGCATTGGAGGGGCAGGAAATAGGAGTTTCTGAATGGTTTGATGTAACTCAAGAACAGATTAATCAATTTGCAGATGCCACAAATGATCATCAATGGATACATGTTGATGTTGATCGAGCTAAGAAGGAAATGCCAGGTTCTAAAACCATTGCTCATGGTTACTTAACACTTTCTATGGTGCCTGCTATGACAGCAACATTTATTGAGTTTGCTAATCTAGAGCGTGCTATTAACTATGGGGTTAATAAAGTCCGTTTTACCAATATGGTCCAAGTGGATAGCAAAATCCGTGCACGAGCCACAATCACAAGAGTTAGACAGCGATCAGGCGCAACTCAAGTGATCGGTGAAACCACTGTAGAGATACAAGGCCAAGAAAAACCCGCTTGTGTTGCTGAAACGGTTTCCTTTTATTATTTCAAATAGCTATGAAATCCAATAACTCACTCGACACCACCATTGAAAGGTTAGTTGAACTTATGGATCTTGAGGTCATTGAAGAGAATATTTTTAGAGGTGAAAGCCAAGATATTGGCAGCCCCCAAGTGTTTGGAGGGCAGGTCCTAGGTCAAGCATTAATGGCTGCTACAAGAACCATCGAGGGTCGATCGGTCCATTCTTTGCATGCTTATTTTTTAAGGCGTGGAGATTTTGAAGCGCCCATAGTTTATGAGGTTGATCGTGCCAGGGATGGGGGGAGTTTTTCTAATCGAAGAATTATTGCAGTTCAACATGGTGAGCAAATATTCAATATGACAGCATCTTTTCAAAAACCTGAGGAGGGACTAGAGCATCAATCTAAAATGCCAGAAGTTCAAGGACCTGATGAGCTAGAAGATTTAGTGGATCTGATAAAACCTGAGTGGGTTGAGCAATTGCCTGCCCGAATTAAGAGAATGCTGACACGAGAACGTCCCTTTGAGGTCAAGCCAGTTGAAACACCTCATTTTTTGACCAATAAAACAACTGAACCGATTAAGCACAGTTGGATTAAAGCTAAAGGTGAAGTACCTCAGCATATTGGCTTGCATCAAGCGCTTTTGGCTTATGTCTCAGATTATGATCTATTGACTACCGCCATATTGCCTCATGGCACTAATTTGATGCAGTCCCGTTTCCAGATGGCCAGCCTGGATCATGCCATGTGGTTTCATAAATCAATGTTAATTGATCAATGGATGTTATTTGCTTATGAAAGCACTAGATCATCAGGAGCTCGAGGTTTTGCTAGAGCACAGATTTTCTCACAAGACGGGCTGTTGATTGCTTCTACGTCCCAAGAAGGATTGATGCGAGTTAGACGCTAGAGAGCGATTTCATAAATCTTTTTCCGTTTTCAACATAAGCTTCAGAAGACATATTAATCATCATAATTTCTGCCTCTCTTAACTGACGGATCGATTTTGCTGGTGAGCCCATAATAAGAGTGTTTTCAGGGTATTCTTTTCCTTCCGTAATCAACGAATTAGCTCCAACTATGCTGTTTTTTCCAATCACTGCATGATTGAGTATTGTGGTGTTAATTCCAATAAGACAATTCTCAGAAATGGTGCAGCCATGAAGCATGACTTTGTGTCCTACTGTGACACCTTCATCAATATTTAATGGCGCTCCCAGGTCAGTGTGAAGTATAGACCCATCTTGAATATTACTCTTTTTACCAATAATAATGGGGTCATTATCTCCTCTAATTACGACGTTAAACCAGACGCTTGCATCCTCTTCTAGTGTCACTTGACCAATTACTGTTGCATTTGGAGCAATGAAGTTAGTGTCATTAAATTTAGGCTTATGCTTATCAATTTGGAAAATCATTATTTCGCTACGCTACCTTGTTGGGCAATCATTTCAGTAGCTTTTTTGATAGCTTCTTCATTGCCAAGAAAATATTTAGAGGTAGGTTTAAGGTTCTCATTAAACTCATAGACCAGAGGCACACCTGTTGGGATATTAAGTGAAACAATGTCATGATCACTAATATTATCAATAATTTTTATAAGAGACCGCAGACTATTTCCATGAGCAACAATTAAGACATTTTGATTGCCTAGGAGTGAAGGCAATATATTATCTTGCCAATAAGGTTTCACTCTGTTTAAAGTATCTTTTAAGCTCTCCGATCCTGGCAAGCTATCTATACCATCGTACTTTGTGTCAAATCTTGGGTGTGATCTGTCGTCTTCAGCCATAACCGGAGGAGGGGTATCATAACTTCTTCTCCATATTTGTACTTGATCCTCACCATATTGTTTAGCCACATCTACTTTATGCAATCCTTGAAGTGCCCCATAGTGTCTTTCATTCAGTTCCCAAGAATTAATTACAGGAATCCAGGTCAGATTCATCTCTTCTAGGATAATGAACAGTGTCTTAGTTGCTCGCTTAAGTACGGAGGTGTATGCGATATCAAAATTTAATTCAGCTTCTTTTAACTCTTTGCCTGCCTCTAGAGCTTCGTTTTGTCCTTGCTCAGTAAGATCAACATCCACCCATCCAGTGAATCTATTTTCTAAATTCCATTGACTTTGTCCATGCCTACAAAGAACGAGTTTACCTGCCACTTAGCCTCTCTCCTTAACTATTGGGTTGGATTATAAATTATATGAGTTTGGATGTAATTAATCTTTTATCTCAACTATTAAAACAGGAATAATTAAGACTACAAGAATAGTTCGTAGTAAAATCTTTATATATTTTTAATAAAACTGGATATAACACCAATAGGTAAAAACATTTGATCGATTTCAACCTTAAAGAGATTAAGATGAACAAGCTAGTCATAATTCTTATGATGACAGTTTTGTCTCTCTCCGCATTAGCTGCAGACAAACATTTTGAGCGAAGTCAACTCCCTCAACTAAATCAAGAGATACTTGACTCAAGTGATTACTCTTATGAAAAAACCACTGTTCCCACTAAAGACATTATTCCTGTTCAAACACAGAGAGTTAGAGAGTTTAGAGTGCAAGACAAAGAGTGGCTATTAAATGATGAATACGGACCTTTGATTATTGATCGAGATAACTATCTCATAGACGGACATCATAGATTAGATGGAATTAAAGAGCTTCAAATAAAAAATGTAAGAGTATTGAGGGTCAATGCAAGTATTGAAGAAGTTGTTGAAGCATTTAACAAGTATCAAGATCATACTCCTACGTATGAACCTATTGTATCGACTCCAGATCAAGGAGATCTAATAACTGTAACTGAGTAGATGAAATGACTAGAGAATCTATGGAATTTGATGTGGTGGTGGTTGGCGCTGGACCGGCAGGCCTAAGTGCATCTATTCGTTTGATGCAGCTATCCAATGAAAATAACTTAGATTTGAGTGTCTGTTTACTTGAGAAAGGTTCTGAAATAGGGGCCCATATCATTTCTGGAGCTGTCATAGAGACTAGATCTTTAGATGAGTTGCTGCCTGATTGGGACGAGGGGAATAATTTTCTTCAAACCCCTGTAATTGATGACAAAATGCTTTTTTTAACTGGTGAAAATAAAAGTATTTCTGTGCCTAAATTTTTAATGCCTAAAACCATGATGAATCATGGTAATCGAATTATCAGCTTAGGGTCTATGTGTCAGTACCTAGGAAGAGAAGCTGAGAATCTTGGAGTTAATGTTTTTCCTGGTTTTCCAGCAGTTGATCTCATTGAAGAAGAGGGAAAAATTGTAGGTGTTATCACGGGTGACATGGGTCTTGATAAGGATGGTAAACCTAAAGACGGTTATGAGATGGGTTATGAACTTCGTGCCAAGCAAACAATATTTTCTGAAGGCTGTCGAGGTAATTTGGGTAAACAGTTAATTAAACAATATTCTTTAGATAAACATTCTGATCCGCAGCATTACGGTATTGGATTTAAAGAAGTTTGGAGCATAGACCCTGAAAAGCATTCAGAAGGCTTAGTAATGCATACTGCTGGCTTCCCTTTGGACAATAGCACTGAAGGAGGGGGTTTTATTTATCATGCTCCCAATCACCAAGTGTTTATTGGTTTAATTGTCTCACTTGATTACGCTAACCCCAATTTAAGCCCTTTTGAAGAGTTTCAGAGATGGAAGACACATTCAGAGGTTAAAGGATTACTAAAAGATGGTGAACGAATCTCATATGGAGCAAGAGCGCTTAATAAAGGCGGCATTCAGTCAATACCTAAAATTACTTTCCCTGGTGGGGTGATGATTGGTTGCGATGCTGGGTTCATGAATGGAGCTAAAATTAAAGGCACCCATACAGCCATGAAAACAGGCATTATTGCAGCTGAAACATATGTACAATCAATTGAAAATGAAACTCGAAGTGATCAAATGGATCATTTTGAAGATCACTTAAAACAGTCTTGGGTATTTGATGAGTTACATCGAGCCAGAAATTTTTCACCTTTTCAGAAAAAGTTTGGTTTATTGCTGGGTTCTATTTTTATCTGGATTGATCAGAATTTATTTTCAGGGAAACTTCCTTTTACTCTATCAGCAAAAGGTGAGGATTATGCTAAATTGTCGCCCTTTAATAAGGCTGCAAAAAAGGATTATCCAAAACCAGATAATATCGTCACTTTTGATCGTACTTCTTCAATTTATTTATCCGGAGTTAATCATGAAGAAGATCAACCGTGCCATCTTCATTTAAACGACCCGACCATACCAATCCAGAAAAATTTACCTGAATTTGGGGAGCCCGCAAGACTGTATTGTCCTGCCGGTGTTTATGAGGTTCTTGAATCTGAATCAGGAACCCCGTATTTTCAGATCAATGCTCAAAATTGTATTCATTGTAAAACTTGTGATATTAAAGACCCATCACAGAATATAGACTGGCGTTGCCCTGAGGGAACAGGCGGCCCAAATTATACCGATATGTGAAGGTAATTTTAGTGATTAAAAGAATTATACCCAAACAAGCAAACAATAATTACTCAGGATCTCCCATAGCTTTTTACGGCATGATTTTATTTATGTTGTTAATGATATTTAGTGCTTATATGCATTTTCTTCAACCTCAATATGCTGCCAATGACATAGCAAATATTATTGTTTTTGAATCAGTTCCTGACCCCAATCACATTATCTATATGGCTTTTTCTCTGTGGGGCTTGCAACAAGTGAGCTTTGTTATAATCAATGTTATTATACTTTTTTCGTATCGTAATCTGATCCCATTGATGTATATATTATGGATATTTACTTGGTTAATGAGGCCCTTAGTCGTATCACAGCTATACCCATTAACCTCTGAATACACATCAGGAATCACTCCAGGGAAAGCTGGATTACCATTTATACTTTCCTATTTGCTCGTGATGTTGTTAATGTCACTTAGACAACCTATAGACAAAGCGCTTTAATTTAATGCCCCTATCTGATAACTTGCCTTGATACTTAAAGATTGCAAATGAATCAATAATTAGAATATGTATCAAGCCATAAAGAAAAATTTTTCATTGTCTCTATTCTTAGTGATAGTTATTAATTTGGTACACCCCACAAGATCCTTTTCTCAAGAGAATAATATTGAAGATATAGTGCTTCAAGATCCTGTGGAGATCTTAGGCGACAGTTTATTTGTTCAAAATGACAGCACTATTGACTCAAAGGGTTCACAAGAAAAAATTACTGATTTATCAATTGAGACCCAGGAATTATTAGGTGAATATCGTTTGGTGCTTCAACAGATTGATCGTTTGATAGCCTACAATGATTATGTTCAACGTTTAATCACAGACCAAGAAGAACAGATTATAGATATTAATCGTCAGCTCCAAGAATTTGCTTTGATAGAGCGAGGTATCGTGCCGTTAATGTTAGAAAGCATTGAAACTTTGGATCGTTTTATTGATCTTGATGTTCCATTTTTGCTTGAAGAAAGAAAGGAGAGGGTTAACCGACTCAGAGTTATTATGAATGAATCTGATATCACTGTTTCTGAGAAATTTAGACAAATCATGGACGCCTACCAGATTGAAACAAGTTTTGGTTCAGATATTGAGGCTTACACAGGATTCTTAGAAATTGACGGTGAAAATAGACAAGTTGACTTCTTAAGAATTGGAAGAACGTCACTAACATATCAAACACCTGACCAGAATCAGACGGGATTTTGGAACAAACAAACAAAAGAATGGGAAGATTTACCTCGTAAATATACTGACTATGTTAAAGAAGGTTTGAGAATAGCTAAGAAACAAATCACACCTGATCTTATTCAGTTGCCAGTTGAGGCTCCAAAGGTAATGCAATGAGTAAGGTGATAATAAAAAATACTTTTCTATCAGTCATTGTGTTGTTAATCAGCTTTGAAGTTTTAGCTCAAGAAGGCAATGAATCAATAGAGGAGGGTCTTGACCCGGTTTTATTGGAGAAGTTGAAGAATATTGAAACAATGGAAAAACTCCTAGAAATCACTAAAACCGATAGCATTACGACGGGGATGATTAATGAAGAAAGAGAGGAAAAATTCTTAAGTGCCAGAAACAGACAACGTGAATTATTAGAACAGGCAAAGATTAGACTCAATCAAGAAGAAGAACGCAGTGTGCGCTTACAACAAGAATTTGAGGACAATGAAAAAGTTCTCGAAGATATTGGAGAGACACTACGAATAAGAATCGGTAATTTTGGAGAACTATTTGGCGTTGTTAGACAAGTTGCTGGTGAGGCGATAGCCACAGTTAAGAATTCATTGGTGTCTATTCAATACCCTGGCAGGGAAGGCTCATTAGCTGCATTAGCAGAAACCAGAAATTTACCTAGTATTGATCAGATGAAGGGTTTAATTGTCACTATGCTTGAAGAAATGACTAAATCAGGCAATGTCGAGCGATTTAACAGTCAAGTAATTCTCCCAGGCGGTTCTATCTCAGATGCTGAGGTTGTAAGAGTTGGCGTATTTAATGCCATCACTGAGAACTTTTTTCTTAAATTTATTCCTGAAACTCAATCACTACAAGTCTTAGCACGACAACCCGCAAGACGCTTTAGATCTTTAGCTGATGATCTTTTTGACCTTGAAGATGGTTACACAACCATGGCTGTTGATCCAAGCAGAGGACAAATCTTAGGTCTCCTGATCCAAGCTCCTGGGATAGGAGAACGGATAAATCAGGGAGGTGTGGTTGGTTACTTTATTATTTTTATTGGGTTACTGGGTTTAATGTTATCTGGATGGAGATTGAAGCTCCTTAAAGACGAAGGGGATGCCATTAATCGTCAGCTAAAATCTGACCAAGCTTCTGATGATAATGCTTTGGGTCGAATACTTTCAGTGTTTAATCAAAATCAAGATATTGATCCTGAATCTTTAGAATTAAAAATCGATGAAGCTATTTTAAGAGAAGTACCAAAATTAGAAAAATTCCATAGCATTATTAAGGTATTTGCTGCGGTTGCTCCTTTACTAGGTCTCTTGGGTACTGTCGTGGGCATGATTGTTACTTTCCAAGCTCTCACTCTCTTTGGAACTGGTGACCCTAAACTGATGGCCGGCGGCATATCACAAGCACTTGTGACCACAATGCTCGGTCTAATAGTCGCTATCCCTCTGGTTTTCTTACACAGTGTTTTGACCAGCTGGAGTGGCTCCTTGATTGAAATTATAGAAGAGCAAAGCGCCGGATTGATTGCTAGGAATGCCGGCAATAAATAGTCTTGTTTTATGTCGTTTTTGAAGAACTTTTTAATTTGGTTTGAGGGTCAATCCATAGGCAGGGAAACCACAATAATTTTAGCAATCTTTTCGCTGGTTGGGGCGAGTCTTCTTTGGTTAATATTGCCAGAGATAAGAGATTTTTTTGAAGCAGGAGGGCCTGTTCTTTGGGGCATCCTTTTGGTTACCACTATTATGTGGACATTGATTATTGAACGATTCTGGTTTTTTCAGTTCTTATTACCTGTTCGAAGACACCAAGCTATTAGTGAATGGGAAGCAATAGACAATAAAAGCAATTGGTTTTCTAGGCGAATTCGTGATCAGATTATTTCTCAAGTATCTGTTGATACTAAGAAGTTCTTATTAACAATTGAAACCATGATGCAGATTTTGCCACTGCTAGGACTTTTAGGCACAGTTGTGGGCATGATCAAGGTCTTTGATGTGATGACTTTTTTTGGGACTGGCAATGCAAGATTAATGGCGAGCGGAGTATCGCAAGCCACAATACCAACGATGGCAGGTTTAGTTGCAGCCATATCAGGGTTATATATAGCTAACTTACTGAAAAGAAAAGCTGACGATGAAGTTTCAAGAGTTGCCGATCAATTAGTAATTGAATAATTTTAAGATGAGAAGAAGATTTAAGAAAACACGCGAAGAAAGTGAAATTAATATCACGCCGATGCTTGATATTGTGTTCATTATGTTAATTTTTTTTATAGTGACCACCTCATTTGTTAAAGAGATTTCTATTGATGTCAATCGCCCTACAAAATCACCGATAAAAGAACAAAAAAAATCTGAAGTAATTTCTGTAAGGATATCAGCAGAAGGACAGATTTTTGTTCAAGATCGTTTAATAACAATAGATGCGGTAAGAGCTAATGTAGAATCTTATTTGGCACTAAAACCGCAAGCGTCTGTCGTGGTGGTTTCAGATCGAGAAGCAGATGCAGGTTTTTTGGTCAGAGTAATTGATCAATCTAGATTAGCTGGGGCCAGGAATGTGTCATTAGCAGCCAAAAAATAATTTTATGATTAGAAGAAGAAATAGGGAAGAAGAAGATAGTGAAATTAATATCACACCGATGATGGATATTGTGTTCATCATGTTAATTTTTTTTATAGTGACCACTTCTTTCATTAAGGAAACTGGCATTAACCCTAATCGACCAGAAGCTGAAACTGCAGCCAGAGCAGAATTAGGAAATATTCTCATCGCAGTGTCACCTAGTGATCAAATATGGATGAATAAGAATCAGATCCAATTGGAATCAGTGCGTATATTAATGGAATCAGCCCACGCTGAAAATCCAGAAAGCAGCGTTGTTATTGTGGCTGATGAACTCGCTTCCACAGGCTTAATTATTGATATTATGGACCAAATTAGACTCAGTGGTATTTCAAAAGTGTCTCTCTCAGCTAAGGAAAAGTAAACGTGAACGACCTAACAATGAACTTGAAACCGGAGGTTAGGTATCTGAGTGCTTTGTTGCTTGGAATGATTGTTACATCAGGTTTATTCTTTCTAATGCAAGCCTTGATTGACTCAGGTGAGCAGGGTTTTGGTTCATCTTCTGAGGGCCAAATGATGGAATTTATTCGGATCAAAGACGATGAAAACTTAAGTTTCAAAGACAGGAGAAAACCGATTAAACCAAAGCCACCAAAAGAACCTCCGCCTCCACCAAAATTGGTCGTCCAAAAGCAAGTGAAACCAACGATGAATAAAGTCAAAATTGAGATACCAGATATTGATCTTCCAAGCATAGCTGGAGGAGGTCCTTTTTTAGGTAATTGGGAAGGAAACCCGCTTGCCGAGGGAGATGTTTTACCAATTGTACGAATTAATCCGCAATGGCCTAGAAAAGCTTTGGTTGAAGGCATAGAAGGGTATGTTGTAGTTGAAGTATTGATCGGTGTTGATGGCTCAGTCAGAGGAGTGGTTGTGATTGAATCTATGCCGAAGAGACTATTTGATAGAAATGTAATACGAGCTGTTCTCAAATGGAAATTTAAACCAAGAATAATGAATGGTGTCCCTGTTGAGAGAAAAGCTATTCAGAAGTTAGATTTTAATCTTGATCAATAACATGAAGACTAAAAGAATACATAATAATCTACTCAAGCTTTGGCTAACTTTGCTAGTGCTTTTTCCTCAATATTCAATTTCTGAGAACTTGCCCAAGTATCACCCATTAAAAGAAGAAAGGGTTGCTATAGAGCGCTCAAACGCAGCACCCCAAATGTCTTACAACGTCAATAAAAAGTTTGAAGGGGTGGCTGACCGTTTTGGTAACAGCGATCTTGAAGGTGCCATGAAGAATTTAAAAACCATGTTAGATTGGAATTTATCTAAATATGAGAAAGCTGTGGTCTATCAGTTCATGGGGTTTGTCTATGTTCAACAAAATGATGTGGATTCTGCTATAGAGGTATTCAAGAAATGTGTTGATTACAATATTCTTTCAAACAGCCAACATCAAGGGACTGTGTTTAATCTAGCAAGCCTTTATGGATCCCAAGAAAAATGGGATCTTGCAATTGATTTTTTGATGCAATTTTTTAAATATGAACAAGACCCTGCTGCTGAGTCATACATCATGGCAGGCATAGCCTACTTCCAAAAAGGTGAACCTCTCAAAGCATTGCCTTATATTCATATTGCCAATCAAAAATCAGAAAAACCAAAGGAAACATGGTTGCAATTGGAGCTTGCTATTTTATTTATTAACCAACGTTATGAAGAGGCTGTTGGGATCGTCAAGCAATTAGCGACCTATTGGCCCGACAAAGAACAATATTGGGAAACAATGGCTGGTGCTTATTTGGAAATGCAAAAAGACACAGATGCCCTTGCAGCATTAAATTTAGGCTATAAAAATAACGCCATTAATAAAGAGGAAACATTAGAAAATCTTGCCAGACTGAGCTTATTTCTAGAAATACCTTATCAGGCAGCTGAGATTATGCAGAACAACATGGCTTCAGGTTTGGTTGAAAAAAATGAGGAAAATCTTAGATTACTCCTTGGAGCATGGACTTCTGCCAGAGAATTTGATCAAGCCATTGAGATTATAGATACCCTAGCCTTAATGTTAAAAGACGGAACCTTATACATTCAAAAAGCCATGTTACTTAATGAGAAAGGTGATTGGTCTGGCATTAAAGACGCAGTAGACATGGCTCTTGAAGATCAGGAGCTTGAAAACCCCGGAGATGTTTATATTTTGAGAGGCATGGCACACGCTGAACTTGGCGAGTTTGATGAAGCCATTGATTCTTTTACCCAAGCAATTGAAGTTGGAACTGACGGCAATAAAAAAAATGCAGAGGCTTGGATAGAGTATGTTTCAGATCGCCGAGGCAGTTAGTTTAAGAAAAAGACCGATGATTTAAGTCGGGCTCATCCAGGCTACTTAATATCATTTCTCTTGAGGCATCTGATACTTCTTGAGCTTTAATTGAATCATCTGTTGTATAAATTGGAGCATGTATTTTAACTGATAAGGTGACTTTCTTTGGCAACCAGCTTTCTGAGGTGAGCAATTCTCTAGTCCCATTGAGTGTTACTGGAATTACAGGAACTTGATTCTTTATTGCTGTGAGAAATGCACCTTTTTTAAATTTCAAAAGACCTTCTTCTTTCAAAAATGTTGCTTCAGGAAAAAAGATAATGGAATCTTTATCTTTATTGCTTTGCATGATTTTCTTAAAATCATTAGCCCCTTGTTTGGCATCCCTTCTGTCCACCAAATGTGTGCCCATTTTTTCTAAAACATATTTAGCAAAAGGGACATATTTCAGCTCTTTCTTAGCAACATAAGCATAGTGAGGTGGTAAAGCAGCCTGAAGAATCATTGGATCAGTGTAACTGGCATGATTAGCAACCAGCACTGACGGTTCATCGACTAAATTCTCGGAGCCTTCGACTATTAATTCGATGCCAATTAACTTAATAATCGCAGCCGAACAATTCTTAGCTAGTTTTCTTGTGGACGCAATAGTTCGAGTAAAAGGGAAACAACAGACCATCACCAAGAGAATGATTGAAAAAACAAACCAAGCCCAAGAGCCAAATAAATATATAGAAACACTTTTCATGGTTTTTCTTATATTGTGTATATTAAA